>Ga0209902_100119_pt1 | contig 145342 bp, 97 predicted proteins | sample FECB27metaG_FD_188304 | JGI IMG/M metagenome (GOLD analysis project Ga0209902, IMG submission 188304) | Cyanobacterial communities from the Joint Genome Institute, California, USA - FECB-27 (SPAdes) (version 2) | ecosystem: Environmental > Aquatic > Thermal springs > Hot (42-90C) > Microbial...
CGGCAATTGCACTTACTTCCCAAGCGAGGATTTGAGAAGGTGGAGGAGTTAGAACAATATCTACGAGCCGAGAAGCATCTCTTAATTGATGCCACGGAAATACCCATTCAACGACCTGTTAATCAAGCGCAACAGAAGAAAGCGTATAGTGGTAAAAAAAAGCTCACCGAGTAAAGAATACCATTATGAGCAATCCTTCTACACGCATCTTATACCTTGGTAAAACCAATTGGGGACACCAACACGACTATGCCCTTTTTAAGCAGGAGTTTGACCCGGCCTTAGCTTGGTTTGACCAGCAAATTCTGTGGGTGGATTTAGGCTATCAGGGCTTGGAAAAAGACTACCAAGCGGCTCAAGTAGTGATTCCCTTGAAAAAAAGAAAAACCAGTAGTGAGTCAGTGAAAGAATTAAAAAGAGCCGTCAATAAACGAATGGCCCAAGGAAGAATTCCCGTCGAGCACGCCATTGGCGGAATGAAGAATTATCGCATCATTACCCAACCAATTCGACTAAAGGCTTGGAATCTGATTGATAAAATCATTGAAACCTGCGCTGGTTTATGGAATTTTAAATTAGCTACTATTTCGACAGCTTAGCTGATTTTACGCTCAATTCACTCACTATCAATACGCAACAAGTCTAATGTGTGTCAATTCCAAGCTCCTATCATTATTGACTTTTTAACTAGAAAAGAAGACCGATTGAAAGTAGAGAAATTGGGCAATTAAACCTAGCTCAAACTAATTGATAATTACCTTGAAAAGGCAAAATACGTTTAAGCACAGATTGTGTTTGCCTTGAAACAAGTCGAGACGGGTATTTCTATAACTGAGGTTTCCTTAGGAGGGAAATTTGGTGCAAACTGTGCCCCCGGAAGGCGTCAAGCCCCTTACCTCCGCCCAGGTGGCCAACTTCCTGTTTGGTAACCGGACCGATCCTCCGCACGTCTTGAAGAGCCAGTACCAGTACAACTCGCTCAATGGATACGGAAAAAAGCTGTAGGCTCAAGCATCCGCCCTGAATATTTTAATAAGCCTATCTAAATATTATTCTTCATCCTCCAGGGGCAGGCTGCGGCTTGATAAATTGACCCAGCTCCTCCTTTGACAGCTTGAACAGGCAGATGCGCGGGTAGCGTCCGACCACGTAGGTTTTGCCCAGTATGGCCAGGCCTCCGTCGCTGGTGGTCGTAAACCCGGCTATTCCGTACGGGTTGCCGTAGCCCAGGTAATGCTTTCCGATTAAATTCATGGTCTTTGCCGCATAAGCGTACAGGATAATCTGTCGGCTTTTCGATTCGGCGGCGTAGAGCACTACGTCCTGTCCGTTTACCGCCATCTGCTTCACCACCACGCGGGCACTGGGGTTGATCTCAGGGAAGGGGTTTTCTTTCAGATCACCCACGAAGCCCACCGCTGCCGGATTGAGCGGCTCATTGGGGTGCAGGTGGTTTTCGCCGAAGCTGTAACGGGCCAGGGCAAAGCGGTTATTGCCCAGGTGCAAAGCGGCACTGATGGCACCTTTGTCGCGAAAGCCGTTCATGATGCCGGTCTGCTTCCCGTCGCTGGGGTTGACAAATACCGTAGAGAAAGTGTACCTGGCAAAGCCGTTGAAGTAGTAACCGTTGTTGGAAATGCCCGCAAAAAACGGCAGTCGGTCGCCGGTACGGGTCAGGTGTGCCACGATGGGCCCTTCCACGTCCTGCTCTACAGCGTATTTATTTTTCCAAACTACGTTAAAGCCCGCATTGATTTTGGCCAGCCCCGTGCTTCTTTCTTCCCGGTTGTAGTATTGCAGCAGGAAGCCGCCTTCGGGGGTGGCGTGGGCAGCCAGGGGATAACTCAACTCCGGAAAATCCTTCACTTCTTCGACCCGTTGTCCGGTCTCATCCACCTTCATCAGGTAGGTCTTCAGCGAAATCTGGTCCATGCAGAAAAAGTACTGTACCCGGTTGATCTCAAAGAGGTTGGTCAGGGCGTTGACGTAAGGCTCCGGCAATTGCGTTTCCCATTGCACATTCCCTAACTTGTCTACTTTGAGCAGGTAGACGTCCCAGTCCCGCAGGGCACCCAGCACCAGGTAGCCACTGTCGGCGGTCTGCCGGATGTCCATCGGGTCGTAGCTACCACCCTTGAGGGCGTTGTCGTACACGCGGGTAAAACTGGTTTGCGGTTGAACTTCCTGTTCAACCTGTTTTTTACAGGCAGCCAGACTGAAGCACATGATCAGCATCAATCCACGCAGGCAGAGAGAATTGAGAAAACGATTCATAGCATTGGTTTTTCGAATGTCCAATATGGGTATGTCAATGGATTGGATGGAGCATTGAGCCGGAATCAGAAGGACGGGGTGCTCAGTCTGCGTTTCTGACGGGGCTCCGGGCTGCTCTTTTTCAGGTGAATGAGATTATCAAGCGGCATGGAGAGGACCAGTGAAAACGCCAGGTTGTTTAGCCGGAAGTCGTCGGGTACGTCGTAAGCCCCTGTAATCAGGCGGTGATCGGTAAAACGGGTATTCGGGTTGCTGCGGTTATCCAGGCCGTAGCGGTAGCTGCATTCCAGCCCGATGCGCACGTAGTCGACGTCGTAACTGATTCCGCCGCCCCCGATCCAGCCTTTCCACGAAGGTGCCATCCCGTTTTGCATATCGGCCGTTTGCGTCCCTCCGTCGAATGTTTGGGTGTTTTCACCCTGGGTTTCCAGGTGGCTGGTCTGCACCGTTTTGGAAGCACTGATGAGCCATCCGTAGTAGCCGCCGGCCTGGCCGTAGATCTGTAGTTTCCGAAACGACCACGATAAGCGCAACAACATAGGTACTTCGGCGGCGCTGGTGGTCAGGCGGTGCGTCTGTTCGATGGAAAGCTGGCCGGTAGAATCGCTCCAGTCGTAATAGGTCCGGTAGCCGAATGTAGATTGGATGAAGCTGGGTTGCGTCAGGATGGCTACGTTTCGGGTGATGGCAAAACCCGCTACCAGGCCCACCTGATAGCCGCGGTTCAGCGAACGGGCATCGTACTGCTTGGCGTAACGCGGGTCGTCGGGTACCGCAGCGCTAAACACCTGGTAAGATTTTGAAACTACCGGTTCGGAATAATTAAGTCCGGTTTTTAACCCGATCCACCAACGGGCTGCCCGCATGGACGATCCTTTTTTCTGGTTGTCGGGGGTTCTATGTTGAGCAGCAACACTGTTCACCAATGCCAACACACCCAGCAGGCAGCAGAGGCGACGGTGTTTCATCGTAACCCAAAGATGAAGAACGCGCATAAGATTGAATTTGTATTGTAAATTATTGTCGTTCAGTAAAATAGAGTTGATGAGTTTGACCAGCAATAAAAATAGTGCTTTCGCCAACTGGGTAAAATGTTAAAAAAGGCCTCCCGGCATGGATGTAGGAAACGAAGCTTTTTCAACAACTTCCCGGATCAAGCAGGCACGGGCCCTGGTCAAAGGGTTAACGGGACGAAAAGACAGGCGACCTGGCTCTATTCAGACCCGGTACAAAGAAAAAGAGCTGCTCAACCGGAAATGGACGGTTGAGCAGCTCAATGATGATTTGGTAATTGGTGGATGAGAGCAGCACTGTGGCTGCCCGTTTATTTCTTTCCGATGCTCTGCTGATTGCCAACTACCTCAAATTCGGTACGGCGGTTGATTTCGCGGCCGTCTTTTTCGTCGTCGTTCGAAGCCAGCGGGCGGTCTTCTCCGTAGCCTTTGGCCGTCATTCTGGAAGCGGCAATGCCTTTGTTACGCAGGTAATTGACTACTGCTTCGGCCCGGCGCTGAGAAAGGTGCTGGTTAAACGAGTTATCGCCAACCTTATCCGTATGGCCGGAAATTTCTACCTGGAAGCTGGCATTCTCCCGCAGCATCTTCTCCAGTTTGTTCAGCTCTTCGTAAGATTCCTGCTTGAAGCTGGCTTTGCCGCTGTCGAAGTAAATGTTGCGCAACACCGTCCGGAATCCCACTTCCAGCCGGCTCAGTTGTAGGTTGCGGGTGATAGACTGCGGCTGCGTAGTAGCCGCCGGAATGCTCACAGCGTCGTTCCGGAACATGTATCCTTCTTTTTCTACTGCAATCATATACACCTTGGCTTTCCCCGGCTGCATTGTGCACTCATAAATCCCTTTGTCCACCTTGGTCAGCGAAACTTTCTCGTTCGTACTTTTGCTCGTAACCACTACCTTGGCTTCGGTCGGACCGTCTTCGTCACTCAGTTGAATGGTGAGGGTCACGGGCTGGAGAGGATCTTTCGTTTTGGCTACTACCGGTGCTTTTACCGGGGTCTTGGCTACTGTGGGCTCCGGCGCTTTTTCTTCCGGTTCTTTCTGTGCTACAAAGCCGCGCGCTTTCAGGGTAGGGTAATCCTTGGCTACTTCGGGGATCGCTACCCGGTAGATGTCGGTATTGCCCAGGCCTCCCTCTTTTACGGAAGCGTAGTAACCAAATTTGCTGGCACCCGATTTAGAGAAGTAAATGTCGTCGTCGGGGGTATTGATCGGATAACCAATGTTGATGGGTTCCTTCCACTTCTGGGTGGTGCTATCGTATTCTGACATAAAAATATCGTAGCCACCCATGCCTTCGTGGCCCCGCGAACTGAAGTACAGGGTTTTGCCGTCGTAGTCGATGAAGGCACCCTCTTCGTCGTATTTGGTATTGATGGGCGCTCCCAGGTTCTGGGCGATGCCCCAGCGTCCCCGGTTGTCCATCTTACTGACGTAGATGTCAATACCGCCTTTTCCACCCGGTTTGTCGCTGGAGAAAAACAGCGTTTTGCCATCGGGAGAGAGGGAGGCGGAGTTTTCATTGTAGGGCGAATTGATGTTTTCGTTCAGGGCGTCGGGTGAAGACCAGGTTCCGTCTTTGCGCTTTTCGCAGACAAAAATGTCCCCGGTGCCGTGGTCGTCACGGTAGAGGTAGAGTTGTTGTCCATCGGGCGACAGGCTGATGCTGGCATCGTGGTTGGGCGTATTGATGTTGGTGCCGATGTTCTGGGCCGGCTGCCATTTGCCATCCTTGAACTCCGAAACGTAGATGTCTTCAAAAAATTCCAGGTCCTTGTCCACGTTTCCGATACCCGTACCACCCGGCCGGCGGGAAGTAAAGATCAGCAGCGTTTCGTCGCGGTTGACCGTGGGTGCGTAATCAGCTTCCGGGCTATTGATGGCTTCGCTTAGATTGACGATGTGATAGTCGAGCGGGCTTTGAGAAAACTTCTTGCCGTTGGTACACTGGAATATCTTTTCCTCGATTTTACTGATCGTTTTGGAATCGGGCTTGCCCCCTTTCTGGGCGGCGGCTTCGGTAATGCGCTTCCGGTACTGGGTGTAGTAATCTACCGCTTTGTCAAAATCCAGCCCGTACTGGTACGACTGTCCGATCAGAAAAAGTACATCTTTGCTTACGTTGGGATCTAGTTCGTAGGCTTTGATGAAAAACTCACTGGCCCTTCCTTTTTCAATGGATTCGATCATACACTTACCGGACATGAAGTTGGCCCGCACGTTGTTCGGGTTCAATTTCAGGGCTTCCTGGTACTGTTCCAACGCCAGTAGCTTGGCACCGGCATCGTAGGTTACGTCGGCCAGTTCTACTAAATCTTTGTCTGCCTGTGCCCATGCTACCCGGCTGACAACCAGCATCTGGGCAAATATGAACGACAAAAGAAATAAGTATTTCGTTTTCATCTTATGGGGTAATTTTAAAATAGCTTATGTCAGGTTTCGCTTTTTAACGGTTCCCTTGGGAAAAATGATTGAAGCGACCCTTTTTCTGTACATGAATAAATGGTACTCTGTTCTTAATTCTTAATTGGCCAACAGCAATTAGCCGTCAGATATCAGCTTTTTTATAATGTACTTATGTGAACAATTGTATAAAGTAATTTTGCTCAGGCTACTTAATTGGCAATAATTTTAAACTCTGTTCTCCGGTTCATTTGCCGTCCCGCTTCGGTCTGATTGGTGGCCAGGGGCTTGGTGGCACCGTATCCGGCACTTTTCAGTCGGGTGGCGGCTACGCCATTGGCAACCAGGTAGTCCACTACCGCTTTGGCTCTTTTCTGAGAGAGCGTCATATTGTTGGCCGCTACTCCCTTATTATCGGTATGGCCGGAAATCTCAATCTTTAGCTTGGGACTCTCATTCAACAGTTCCAGCAGGTTTTGCAATTCAGCGGTAGATTCCTTCTTCAGGGTGGCCTTGTTCAGGTCGAAGAAAATGTTCTTCAATACAATCCGCGACCCCACGGCTATTTTTTTCAATTCCACATTCAGGTCTATCTCCTGGTAACCCGTGCTGGCGGGAATGTCGTAGTTTTCGGAGTGGAACAGATAACCGCCTTTTTCCACGGCCAGGCCGTAATTCTTGCCCGACGGCATCACAATCGTGTATTTGCCGGTGCCCGGTTCAGATTGAATATCGGCCACTATTTCATTCATCACGTTGTCGGTAAGCACAATTTTAGCTTCCAGCGAATCTTTGGTAAGGGCGTCGAGTACGATTCCTTTAAGGATGGTGGTTGGCGTGCGCACTTCCACCGGTTTGATTTCCTGGGTCTTGGCCGTTACGGGTGCCAAAATGCGCGGAGTCACCTTCAGTTCGGTCACCACGGCATCTCTCACGTCTTCCCGCTTTGGCATCGAAATCACGTAGATGTCCTTTTCGCCGTGACCGCCCTCATTGGCCGAGGCATAATAGCCGTGGTTGTTGTCGGCTGAGAGCACGAAGTAAGAGTCGTCATCGACCGTATTGATGGGGTAGCCCAGGTTTTCCGGGGTGGTCCACTGGTCGTTTTCAAAGTAGCACCTGAAAATATCATAACCACCCATGGTGGCGTGTCCGCGGGAACTAAAGTACAGGGTTTGTCCGTCGGGATGAATAAAAGGCGCATCATCGTCGTAAGGCGTATTGATGACGTCGCCCAGGTTGATGGCTTCTCCCCACTTGCCATCGCTGGTTTTGCGGCTGTAATAAATGTCCAGACCACCTTTTCCACCAGGGCGGTCGCTGGAAAAAAACAGCGTTTTGCCATCGGCAGTCATCGACACCGAAGGCTCCTGGTACTTGCTGTTGATGTTGTCGCCCAGACTGACCGGCTTGGACCATTGGTAAGTAACCGAATCGATCAGGGTAGAAGAGTAGATGTCGCCGCTTTTGGTGTCCTTATAAATAAAGAGCTGCTTTCCGTCGGGCGATACCGCAATGCAGGCATCGTGGTAAGGCGTATTGATCACCGCTCCCATGTTGCGGGGCTGGGTCCAGCTGCCGTTGCGGTGAAAGCTCACGTAGATGTCTTCGTAGTGCATGCCATCTTCCACGGTGACAAAATTGCCGGTAGACCCTTCGCGACGGGAAGTGAAGAACATCACCGATTCGTCGGAGGAAATAACGGGTGCGTAGTCAGGATACTGGGAATTGATCACCGAGCCGATGTTGTCTATCTTGGCGTTGACTGGCTCTTTGGTGTATTTGATCCCGTTGGCACATTCCTGAAGGCGTTTTTCCACTTTCTCTATTTCCTTCGGATCTTTCCCCTGGTAGTTCTGCTTGTAAAGCCGGTATGACACGATAGCTTCTTCAAACTGATTATTGCACTGGTAGGCTTCGCCCATCAGGTATTCCATCTTGGGATCAATGGCCGGGTTTTTCTTATAAGCCTTCTGGAGGTAGGGGAGTGCCTGGCGCTTGTGCACAGTTTTGAGAAAGCAAACCCCCGCGTAGAAATTCGCCGAAGGGTTTTCGGGCTCCAGTTCCAGTCCGTCCAGGTACAGCGGCAGGGCCGTGGCGTATTCACCTCCGGCAAAGCTTTTGTTTGCCTCCCCAAACAATCGGCGGGCACCTTGCCCATAGACGGCCAGATTCGTCACGCAAAGTACGAAGCAGGCTACCTGGCAAATCCGGTACCATTTACTGAACTGTTTTAGGGCGGAGGCTTTGATCATGCGGTTCAATTTTAATTGAGTATTCAGCGGCTTGCGCAAATCAGTTTGAAATATCAAGGCTATACATCACAACATTGCTTAGCTTTGCATGCCTGGTATGCGAAGTCCTTTGCAAAATAGGGCTTCTCTTTTTAATTAAATTTGAGAAAAGAGATGAACTACTTAGCCGTGTAAGAATAAGTAGTTAAAGGAAAGTGATTTGCACGGAATCGGGAAATAATAGCAGAAAAAGCCTGTCAGCCCGGGGAGGTTCCCATGCTTTCAGTCGTTTTTGAATCTACGCCATGAAAATCAACAGTGCCGTTTTTCTTCAAAGCAACAGCGACTATCTGAAGTGCCCTCCGGCCAACCGACCGGAGTACGTATTCATTGGAAGATCCAACGTCGGAAAGTCTTCGCTGATCAATGTGATCACCGGAAAGCCAGGCTTAGCCAAAACTTCGCAAATCCCGGGCAAAACGCAATTGATTAATCATTTTCTGGTCAACGGGGAATGGTACCTGGTCGATCTGCCCGGTTACGGTTGGGCCAAGGTGAGCAAAACCGAACGGGAAAAGTGGGAAACCCTGATCAGGCAGTACCTGATGCAGCGCGAAAACCTGATGTGCGTATTCGTATTGATCGATTCCCGTCTTGAACCCCAGGCCATTGACTTGCAGTTTATGCAATGGCTGGGAGAAAAAGGCGTTCCGTTTGCCATGGTCTTTACCAAAGCCGACAAGCAATCCAAAACCAGGCTGCAAACCAACCTGCAGCAATACAACGCAGTGATGATGCAACAGTGGGAGGAGCTACCAGGACAGTTTCTGACTTCTTCCGTCACCCGGGAGGGTAGTGACGCCATTCTGGATTACATTGAGGAACTAAATACCCGTTTTGTCACGCCTGACCCGGCCGCGGCAAATAAATCATCGGGTAACCTTTCATAATTTTGCTGCATTCACGTTTACTTCAAAACTTTCTCTACGCACAAACCGAACAATTATGAAAAAACACATTGCTTTGACCGCTATGTTGGTAATGGGGCTGATTTACGGAGCGCTGGCGCAGACAACCGCCAAGGTACTGCCGGTAGCCACTCATTACGAAGGCGGGCAGGAAGTATTACTGGCCGATATTCAGAAGATGCTGCAGTATCCTCCCATGGCCAAACGCAACCGGATTGAAGGGGAATGCATCGTTGCATTTACCCTGGACAAGGATGGTACGGCCAGCAATTATAAAATCATTAAAAACATTGGCGGAGGTTGTGGTGAAGAGGCGCTACGCGTTGCCCAGAATCTCAAGTACAATGCACCCGGTTATAAAGTTGACCTGACCGTGCCCGTCAAGTTCGCCCTGCCCCGTCCTGGCAAATAAGGTATTTTCCTGTTGACTCAATGGTGCCCATTGTTTGGTCCGCTTCAGGAACAGTCCCGGGCACTTCGACTTCGCTCAGTGATCGGGACGTTTTCTGAAGCGGGTCGCTCACTATTTATCACTCACTGTTTACTGTTCACTGATAACTGTTCTTTCAATCACTCAATTATTTTAATGGAATTATTAAAAGAAGTAGCCCACATTTCGGGCAAAGGCGGCCTGTTCCGAATCATTAAGCCCACCCGGGGGGGAGTCATTGTAGAAGCGATCGATGCTACCAAAGCCCGCACCGTAGTAGGAGCCAACAGCCGGGTATCGGTGTTGAAGGAAATTTCCATCTATACCGATACCAAAGAGGGGTCGGTAGCACTGGAGCAGGTATTGACCGCTTTGCACGATAAGTACGGAGATGGTCTGAAAACGGATCCGAAAACGGCCTCTGAGCCCGAACTACAGAACCTGCTGGCCGAAGTACTGCCCGAATTTGACCGGGAGCGGGTCTATACTTCCGACATTAAGAAGCTGGTGACATGGTACAATGCGTTGGCCAAACACCTGCCGGAGATATTTGAAAAGCAGGCGGAGGAAACGCCGGCGGAGAAGGTAGCTGAGCGTCCGGAGGAAAAGGAAGTAAAGAAGGAAACTCCAAAAAAATAAACCCGCCCATCAACAAACCAGCCCCGGCATCGATCGCTTGATCAGTGCCGGGGCTGGTTTGTTTGGTTAAAAGCGGACGGTCTACTCTACGACGTCCAGCTTGATGGTATTGGTGCGTTGTTGCTGATTGAAAGGCATTCCGGCGGTACTGATACAAACGTCGCCTTTGAAGAGGTAACCATTGTTAGTCAGGAAATTCTTCATATCCTCAAACGTTTCCTCCGTCGAAACCATCCGATCGTACGGGAAGGCTTTCACCCCCCACAACAGGCCCACGGTATTGAGCAGCCGCGCGTTGCGGGTGAAAACGTAGATCTGTGACTTGGGCCGGTGACTGGCCAGCTGGAAAGCCGTGTAGCCCGAACGGGTTACGCCTACCAGTGCTTTGGCATTGGTGTCGCGGGCCAGGCGGCAGGCGGCTACTACTACTTCGTCGTTATTGAAGTGGTTGGAGCGGTACTGAAGGTTGTGGTATTTGAAGTAAATATCGGCTTGTTCTTCTACCATCTGAATGGTGCGTACCATACTTTGTACGGTGAGCATCGGATAGGAGCCGGAAGCGGTTTCGGCGCTGAGCATCACGGCGTCGGCACCGTCGATCACGGAGTTGGCAATGTCGCTGGTTTCGGCACGGGTAGGCCGCGGATTGTGGATCATGCTTTCCATCATCTGAGTAGCAATGATGACCGGCTTGGCGGCTTTGTTGCACTTCTGCACCATCATTTTCTGGAGCAAGGGCACTTCTTCCGCGTTGATTTCCACGCCCAGGTCGCCCCGGGCTACCATCAGGCCATCTACTTCGGCAATAATGGAGTCAATGTTCTTGATGGCTTCGGGCTTCTCAATCTTGGCAATTACCCGGGTATCCTTGCCATGTGATTCAATGATGTGCTTCAACTCCACAATTTCCTCAGCTGTCCGCACGAAGGAAAGCGCTACCCATTCTACGTTGTGTTGTAAGCCAAATATGAGGTCTTCCCGGTCTTTCTCGGTGAGCGCCGGCGTTGATATCTTGGTATTGGGCAGGTTCATGCCTTTTTTCGACTTCAGCAGTCCGCCGTATACTACTTCGGCGTGTACGTCAGTGCCTTCTATTGCTTCCACCCGCAATTCCAGGTTGCCGTCGTCCAGCAATATCTTGTCACCCGGTTTCACGTCCTGGTACATGGTGGTGTAAGTGGTGCTGATCCGTTCAGCCGTGCCAATCACTTTGTCGTTGGTGAGAACAATTTTCCTTCCTTTTTCCAACATGACGCCATTGTTCTCTACTTCGCGTGTACGGATTTTCGGTCCTTGCAAGTCTTGTAACAGGCAGATATTCAGGTTGTTTTCTTCATTGAGTTCGCGTACGTAGCGGATTACCTGTGCGTGTTCTTCGTGCGTGCCGTGGGAGAAATTGAGCCGGAATACGTCGGCACCGGCTTGCACCAGGGCCAGAAGCTGTTCTTTCTTGTTGCAGGCAGGGCCTACGGTAGCAACAATCTTGGTTCTTTTTTGAGGTTTGGACATAAAGGTAAAAATTGCGTGCCGTTCGGTCTGGTTTTCGTTACGGCGGGGAAAATTACAAATCAATTGAAGAAGCGCAAAACAATCTTTCAAGATTTGGCAAATATTCAGTATAACGCTGCATTTGCCTCTGCTGTCGCGTACCACTGTGCACAGGTGCGGAGAGTCGGCCAAATGGACTACCCGACTCCACGTACAACGGGGTGTATAAAACTAAAAAATGCTTTTGTACGTATACCGACTTCAGTTTAAGGAGTCAATGGATATGGCCTGGTAAGTTTGGGTAAACAAGCCTTTGAAAGGCTCCAGGAAGAAATGAATAAGCAAAGGCAGAGAGGTGGCTGTTTTACAGAGAAATACTCATTGAATAGTTGTAAATTCATTTGTAAGTTTGTGCAAATCATGCAGTGTAATTTGAATATTTGGTTGGATTTTTGCAGCCAGTTGAAAATGAGTATTTGCAGCATTTGAATCTACTCCCAACCATTCACCCCGGATTCCAAATCAACCATTTTCCGGTCAGTGGTACCAGTTCAGCCAACTCAAAGGACGCTTTCGCTCCCGAATTGAGTCTCATCAACAGATAAATACGTACGTCGCCCCATTCTTTTGCCAATGGCAGCAGAAACGCTGTGTGTTGTTCCGGCGGGTTACTGATTGTGCGCCGGGAAAACAGTACCGGAGCGGCTGGGTGATGTTCGGGGTAGAAAGAAGGTCTGAAGCAGACCAAACGGGTTCCGTGTTTAATACACCCGGGAAGCGGCAACCCTGGCTGATCGGTCAAGTAAAGCTATGTTCTAAAGTTCCAAACCACCTTATGAAAAACGTTTCACTCTTTTGCCCACTCTTTGTCTTCTTCCTTTTTTCTTTATCTCTTTTCGCCCAGCAACCCCCGGCGGGGTTTTCAAGTAGCACCGTAGGAAGCGATTGGGTGCAGCCAGTGGGCCTGACCTTCGCGCCGGATGGACGGCTGTTCGTCTGGGAAAAGGCCGGTAAGGTCTGGATAGTAGAAAACAACGTCAAATCGGCTGGCCCGATGCTGGATATTTCTGAAGAAGTGGGCGACTGGCGTGACCACGGACTGCTGGGTTTTGCCTTAGACCCTCAGTTTAGTACCAATGGCTACGTTTACCTGCTGTACGCAGTAGACCGGCACCACCTCAAGAAATTCGGCACGGGCGAATACAGTCCGGCCAGCAACGAATACTTCAACGCCAGCATCGGACGGCTTACTCGTTACACTGCCCGCGCTTCCGATGGCTTTCGCAGTGTCGATCCGGAGAGCCGTAAAGTTTTGCTGGGTGAAAGCATCGGTACCGGCATTCCCATTTTGTCTACTTCACACGGTGTAGGTTCGCTGGTCTTTGGCAGCGATGGCACCCTGCTGGTTTCGTGTGGCGATGGCGGCAATGCCACCACCCTGGACGGCGGCTCTACCCAGGATTCTTACTTCCGGCAGGCGCTGGACGACGGCATTATTTCAACTCCTCAAAACATTGGTGCCTTCCGGGCGCAGCAGGTAGATGCCCTGAGCGGCAAAGTGCTCCGGCTGGACCCCGCCACGGGCGATGGGGTGCCCAGCAATCCCTTTTTCAATGCCGCTCAGCCCAGAGCGCCCCGTTCGCGCGTCTGGGCGCTGGGTTTACGCAATCCCTTCCGGATGGTCAAACGGCCCGACACCGGCAGTGCTGACCCGGCCCAGGGCAACCCGGGAGTCTTTTACCTGGGCGACGTGGGTTGGAGTTCCCGCGAAGAGCTCAATGTCGTCAATAAGCCAGGAATGAACTTCGGCTGGCCGTTATTTGAAGGCTTTGAGCGCAATGCCAGTTATAACACCATCCGCAGGCCCAACCGGTTTTTTCCTAATCCGCTGTATCAACCGGGCGTCTGCGACGAGCAGTACTATTCATTTTCAGACCTGATCAAGCAGGCCACGCTCGACCCGGCCGTTTCATTTACCAACCATTGCAATCCCGCCGAAAAGATTCCGGCCAGCATCCCGCAGTTTCTGCACGCCCGCCCTCTGTTCGACTGGCGGGGAGGCCGTACTGCCCGCACCGGTAGTTTTGTGGGCAACGAAGCCAGCGTAGATACAATGGGAATCAACTCTCCAGTCAAGGGAAGCTCTTTCACCGGCAATTGTTCGGTGGCGGGCGTCTGGTACACGGGAACCAGCTTTCCCCCTGCTTACCAGAATGGCTATTTTCACGCCGATTATGAAGCGGGCTGGATTCGCTTTTTTCATCTGGATGGCTTAGACCGGCCCCTCAAAGTAGATCCATTCATCGATTCGAAGGCCAATGTGACTGCCCTGACCGTGCACCCCGTTACCGGCGATCTCTACTACGTCCAACTTGGTGCAGTGGCTCCTTATTCCCAGGAGATCAGGAAAATCAGCTACGCGGCCGATCCGGTTCCGGTGGCAGTGGCTACCAGCGATAAGACGTACGGGCCGGGGCCGCTGACGGTTCAGTTTTCCGGGGTGGGTTCCTCTGACCCCCAGGGAAGGCCGCTGACGTACGAATGGAATTTTGGTGACAACTCCGGCCTCAGCAATGTGGCCTCGCCCCAACACGTATTCGAAGCTCCCACCGGCACAGCCGTTTCTTATACGGTCAGCCTGAAGGTGAGCAACGACCTGGGCCATTCGGCAACGGCGACCATTCCCATTTCAGTCAATAATACGCCACCGGTAGTTTCTATAACCAGCCCGGCCAGAAATGCCGTCTATCCCCTGATGGCCGACACCACCTTTGCGCTGAGTGCATCCGTATCGGATGCGGAGCAGGGCAATGCCGGACTCAAATACGCCTGGCTGGTGACCCTGCACCACAACAACCACATTCACGAAGAGCCGCTGGATACCAATCGGATGACCAGCGCCTTCATTTCTCCCGTCGGTTGCAACGGGGAAGAGTATTTTTATTCGGTTACCCTGACGGTGACCGACCCGCTGGGATTGACCGGAAGCGATCAGGTCATCTTACTGCCCAATTGTATGCCCGAACTCAACGTGAAAAACCTGACCGCAAAGCCCGAAAACCGCCAGGTGTCCTTGCAGTGGGACAATCCGGCTCAGGCGTTCGACGAAATACTGGTGGTGGCCAAAGCCGGCAAGAACATCGGGCGAATACCGCTGGAAGAGGGAAATAACTACGTCGCCAGCGCCAGCTTTGCCGGAAATGGCAGCGCTTTCGACAGCGGGAAAGTGGTTTTCCGCGGCCAGACCGGACCGCTTACCGTTACGGAACTCAACAATGACACAGCGTACTACTTCCGGGTGTTTACCCGGGCAGGCAACCAGTGGTCAGTGGGCGTGGAGACCAGTGCTACGCCGGTGCTGGTGACGGCAACGGAGGAAGGGCCGACTGATAAACGGGTAGCACTTTTTCCTAATCCGGCTCAAGGCACATTTTACGTTCGCGTGGAAGGCTACCCGCAGGCAAAACAAGTCCAGTTTCGCTTGTTCAATCAAACGGGGCAGTCCGTACTAGAAATATCAGCTGCCCACGTAGAAGGCACGGAGCACGTGCTGCCGGTTCATCACTTATCCCGGGGTTTGTATTACCTGCGAATCGGGGTAGGGAGTGAATGGATATTCAGAAAGGTGATTCTTCACTGAAAGTCCTTTTTGGTAGCTCTTTAAAAGGGCTTTGAATTGTTCAGGTGTTGAAATCCACCAGCGGCTCCTAGTTATGTAAAATTTACCAATAGATACGAATAAAAAACGAAAAGGGAAGCACTGAATTGATCAGTAGCTTCCCTTTTTGCTATTTGAATTTTTATTAAAAAGTAAATATCAACTTCTGTGAAAATATATTTTAAGGAGCACAATCGCGCTTTTTAAATTCAATCATTATTTATTAAAAATAAACGCATAAAAGGCATCAAGCTAAGTGTAAATATGTAGTAGTACATACTGGACCGTGAAATTCGCTCAAAGCTGATTTTATAAATGAGTTATGCATTATAAAGCCCCATTTTCTTGCTGTAGAAATCGTGATATAAGGTGAAAATGCGGATTAAGAAAGTTTAAAAATGAAGGGAAAAAGAGACTAACTATCTTAATTAAATAGTCTCTTTTTAATAAAAATATCACCGCTTTAATTTACTTGTATGGGTTCTGAAGCGGTCACCACATTGTTGTTGGCATCGCTGATGTGCAGGTATAGTCGATAAAGGGAGGGTTCGTTGGGTAAAGTGATTTTTGCTTCCATCCCACCAGACAATACCTTAATACGGCCCTTCCTTTCCAGGTAAGACTCCCGGCATAAGTACCATTCGTACCGCAAATCTTTTTGTATGTTGTTTTCGGTGATGGCTTTAAAGGTATACGTCTTGCCTTTTTCAATCGCTCCTGCCGGCTTCTGGATGAATACATCGTGCAAAGTGGCAGGAGGAGCCTGCTGCGTCCATTGTTTGCGCAAGGCATAATAAGCCGGCTTCCTTCTGTCTTCCATGTCCGTCAATCCAAACCAGGTAGCCGAGCCTTCCAGCCGGTCTCTCCAGCAAAATGCGATGCCACCAATATTGTTGTCTCTTTTGCCCTTTACGTAATGGTTCCATTGGTACGCATACCACATGGCTTTCTGATAATCAGAGTCTTCGGCCAGGAGCGAATCTGGTGTATAAGAGGAATACGCGGGCATCCAGTATCCCTTGGGGCCAAATTCGGAGATCAGGTACGGACGCCCCGGATTATGCGTTTCCATTAATTCCGACAGCTGACTGATTTGCTGATGATAATACGAATTCACCCCAATGACATCAATGGATGGCGCATTTTCGCGTAAAGAAGTGATTTCAAAGTTCAGTTGAGGACTGTGCTCCGCAACGGTGAACACAGGATGTTGGGGGTCTATCTCGTGGATGCGCTTGGCCAGTCTCTCCAGCATATTCACATATGCCGCCCGAACCTGAAATAAGTAAGGCTGGGCATAGTGATGTTTCAGAATGCCCCAGGTTTCATTGCCAATGGTCCAGCCCAGTATAGCTGGGGAATCTTTGTACTTTTCCACTAATTGAATGGTGCGTTCAAAGTACTGGTTGACCTGGACGCTGTCCTGGTGATAATCAATTTTTGGGTCGAACCAGAAACCGTAGAGTACCTTCAGGTTTTTTTCGTGGGCAATATTCAGCAGATTGTCGTCGTATTCGCTCGGCTCATACCGACGAATGGTATTGGCCCCCATTTCTTTGATCGCCTGAAAGTCATCCAGTAAATGCCGTCGGTTCAGCAGATAGCCCCCGTCTCGCCAGTCGTGGCCCGGGTTGTACGAGACGCCCTGAATGTAAAAGGGCTTGTCATCGACCAGCAATTGGAATTTACCTTGGCTGCTTTTAACAAAATGCGACTGATAATTGGGAGTTGTACCGGGCTGGTGGTCGTGGGAAAAAGAAGCGAAGCTTTTCTTTTCATTTAATGCCTGGAAGCTTTGTTTGATCTGGCTGAAAGCCGCTTGTGGGTGTTCAAAGGTCCAATCAATGAATTCCGCCTTTTCGTTAGGTCGCCAGGAAGTGACCCAGTAACGATCCTGATTGCTGTAGAAAAAAACGAGGGATTTGACTTCCGGTAGAGAGTCCTTTACGTATTCCAGTGCATGTTTGAGCCAGGTTTCCTGCTCACCGCCGTAGTGGGTGCTGCCAAATTCGGCCAGCATCACCGGCTTTTTCAAGTCATTTAGGTCCTGGCGGAAGGGGGCGTAAAGTTCCTGAAAGGATTGCCATTTTCCATCGTAAGCCGCCTGGCCGTAATTCAGCGCGGTAACACTCAGCCAGTCTACGTAGGCATCTCCCGGATAATAATCGTGGATGGTAGTGTTTTTCCAGGGGTTCCAGACCCAGGTCACGTTCTTGGCTCCCACCTCCCAAAACATGGATACTACCCGTATCCAGGCTTTCCGGTATTCTTCGGGCGTATTGCCATAGGCCGGTGACCAGGGATATACCGGGTTGTCGGGTTCGTGGGCAAAGCGGATAAAAATGGGTTTTTTGAGCGATCGGATCCGTTCGGCATAAGCCCGGATGTACGCGTCGAAATAGCCCTCATTGATGGCTTTACACGTTTTTCGCTGATTCTTAAATTCGGGATGATTCGCTATTTGCGGAAAAGTATAGGTGAAAGGCTCCCAGGTCAGCATGGGGACTGATTGATTCTGGTAGATCTGCCGGAACAGCGTATCCGGAAAGTTTTCCAGGCTTTGAGGGCCCCAAAACTGATAAAAGGAAACAATGTGGAAAGGATGCCCCGTTGACTTTTCAAGATTTTTGAAGGAAGTCAGGTTTTGCGTCTTCTCTACATCGGGTAAATACATACCGGTATAAAACCCACCGGTGTTTTTTTCGCCACTGGGCTCCAGTGCTTTCAGCGTAGTTCCGGGCTTTTCCTGGCTGAGTAGCAGATAACTACTGAGTAATAAGCCTGCCAGTATCCCGTACACAACTACACCGTGGCGCAACAGGCGGAAAAGCTGGTGACTTTTGCGCCAGTATACCCCGCGCAAGGGCAAAAAGTGATAGTGAAAAATGGATAAGGCCGTCAATTTGCGGTACAGGGAAGCCAACAGTTTTTGCTGGCCTACCAAAACCGTTACCCCCAGAATACCCGCATTGGTCAGGGCAAATCCGGCCATAAACAAAGTATACTCATTCCAGTCGATCTGCAAGCCATACCAGGCCGCCCCGATGCTGATCAGGCACACCAGCACATTGGGCAGGCTGAGTACCCAGGCATTTTCCAGTTCGTCATCTTTGGGCGTAGGAATATAGGGTACCCGGATGCGAAAAATGGAGTACACGAAGCCCATGAGGTAGATCCACCAGGTACCGGTACGTAGTATACCACCCATGATGTGAAATCCGCGTTCGTGTTCTTCCAGGTACCATCGCTGCGCATACTGCCGGATCAGCAGCGATAAAGCGAATATAGGCGTAAAGTACAAAAAGAAGTCGCCTACGTCTACCCGCCAGGGTACTTCCGATGTCGTCAGGGATACTACTGGAATGGCAATGTCGATCAGCCCGAAAAGGCCATACAGATAGTACATCGGAACCAGCAGGTAATGCAGGCGCTGACGCCAGGTGAAATTCTTTATCAAACGGAAGTAAGTTACAAACAGCAATTCAAAAGTACCTCTGGCCCATTTGAGTTGCTGTTTGTAATAAGCCGACAAAGTAGAAGGTACCAGGCCGCGGGCAAGGATTTCGGGTACGTATACCGACTTCCAGCCTTTGGCGTGCAGTTGCATAGAAGTGTGCATGTCTTCGGCCAACCCGACAGCGTGACCACCGATGGAATCCAGGGCTTCCCTACGGAAAGTACAATTAGCGCCAATGGCCTGGGCCGTTCCGTAGGTATTCATACCCATCATCATCGGACCGTAGAAACTGTAGGTTTGTTGAGCGGCGGCTTTGGCAATGACGTTGTTCTGCAACTGATTGCCGTAGGCTTGTACAATTTGCACAAATCCAATATCTGGGTCCTGGAAGTACGGCAGTACCTGATCCAGAAAATCCGGAACCGGAACGTGATCCGGGTCCAGCACCACGCAAATTTCGCCCGTTGCCTGGCGGAGAGCGTTATTGATGTTTCCGGCTTTGGCATCGGTTTTATCCGTCCGGGTCACGTGAATTACCCCTAAATCACTGCAAACCTGCTTCAAATACGGGTCATTGCCTTCATCGCAAAGATAGGTTTGGTGGGGATAGGTAATTTCCTGACACGCCTGCAGCGTAGTAATGATCATACTGTACGGTTCGCCGGGACAGGCCGTGGTGAGTATGTCTACTTTCCACTCTCTTTCGGAAGCAGGCTTAGGGGGAATGCTAATCGAAAAATACTGATACCACTCGTAAAGGATACTGCCGATTTTAAACAGAAATGCGGCAGTCAGCAGCCAGTATAAGTAGGGGTTGCCTACCCGTACCGAAACGAAAAACCAACCCAGAAAGAAAAGTATCAGGGCCGTTCCGCAAATAATAAGGAAACGAATGGTGATTCGCTCCAAAGGTGTAATCGGCTTTGCCTTGATGATTTTACGCTTCTCCTGAATTTTATTTTTCTCCAGGAGATTAATTTTTGTCAGCATACTTCATCCAAATTGGAATTTAGAACTAGCAGGTTTTACGCAAAAAATAGGAATATAAATGATGCCTTACATGCGGATGAAGTGTAATAACGGAAAAATGGAGTGAATGTTAATCTGTTCAGTATTTAACAACATGGCTATTACAAATTTAGTTAATAAAAATAATTAATTTATTGGCCAATGTTTATTAATTTTAATGAACAGATCCTGCTGCCGTACATTTACTGACTAAATTGCAACAATGCTATTCAACAACTAAAACGACCATTCCATTCAATGAAGCTTTTAATAATCTGTCGGGTTTAGTTTTTATTATTTTTTACTCTTATGAAATTCTCATTTATTAAATATTTGATTGCAATACTGATTAGCTTGGTTCTGTTGGCCGTTTTTATCATTGGTACCCCGGTTTCCAGAGTAGAAAATCCAGGGCTTGCTACGTCGAAAACGGTGGAAGTCCGTTATGAACAAGGGAAATACCAATTGTACCGGAATGGTCAGCCTTATTATATTAAAGGTGCCGGCGGATATAATTACTTTGAACAGTTAAAAGAAAATGGCGGAAATTCAATTCGGGTCTGGGAGTCGAAAGATGCCCAACGGATACTGGACGAAGCCCAGCTTGCCGGATTGACCGTTACCCTGGGACTTCCGGTCGCTTCCATCCGGCAAGGGTTTGATTACAACGATGCTCAGGCAGTAGCCAAACAAAAGGAAGAAATGAGGGCCATCGTAATGAAATACAAAGATCACCCGTCTTTGCTGATGTGGGGCGTAGGCAATGAATTGAATTACCTTTCTTCTAAATGGAATATTCTGGATTATAAAGGAATATTGGCCCGCATCAGGACCTGGCTGGCTGTCAATGATATTGCCGCCATGATCCACGAAGTAGATCCCAATCATCCCACAACCACCATGTTTGCGGGGATGTCGCCCCTGATCGGCTACATTCCGTACCTGTGCCCCAACATTGACATTATGTCGATCAATATTTTCGGTAAGCTTCCCGATGTAGCCGAACAAATCAAAGATACGGGTTGGAAAGGGCCTTACGTCATTTCCGAATGGGGGCCCGATGGGTATTGGGAAACTGCCCGAACAGATTGGGATGTAGCCATTGAGGCAAACAGCACTCAGAAAGCCCGCCTGTTTCTCGACCGTTACACATCGGCTATTGCCAGGGATACGGCCGCCTGTTTAGGCTCTTACACTTTTTTCTGGGGCGTAAAACAGGAACGTACCCACACCTGGTTCAGTTTGTTTCTCGATTCGGGAGAACCCATCAGTACGATCGATGCCCTTCACTACGCCTGGAAAGGCCAGTATCCTGCTAACCGGAGCCCGGAAATCGATCAACTCCTGATCCAGGGCGATTCTGCCATCAACAACGTGGTTTTGCAGGCTTCTACCTGGACCCAGGCCCGTATTCTGGCTTCTGACCCCGAAGGAGACAGTCTGCGGTTTCGTTGGGAAATCCTGCCGGATCTGAGGGGAAAAGACCTGAAAGAAGGAGGAGATGCGGAAACCAGGTTTGACCCTTTGCCCCACTTAATCGAAAAAGAAAGTACAAGCAGCGAAACCAGATTTAAAGTGCCGGCTGAAGAAGGTGCTTATCGGCTGTTTGTGTACGTTTCTGATTCGCACCGGCACGTGGCTACTGCCAACCTGCCGTTTTATGTCATGCCCAATTGAGCCGGTATCCGCATCATCTCCCTGGAATATAGATCGCGCTCACCCGTGAATTTGACTGGCTTGGAGAAAAAAGCAACCGCCCAAAGCGAATCATCTCTTTGGGCGGTTGCTTTTATTTGGAACTGCGGCCTCCGGTCCGTTCGGACTCCGAAAGCGATCACGTTTAGTGGTGTGCCGGTACTGACCATTTGCCCGGTGCTGAAGGTACGTTGAGACCGTGCGTTGGCCGCCAGTCTGACACGGACTTGATGGAGCCTTCCATCGCCCGCAGGTGTTTGTCCAGGGTGTAGGTGGAAAGAAACCGCTCACGACCTTTTTTGCCCATTTGTTTGGCCATTTGAGGATTCCTGATCAGGTACGACAGCGCATCGGCAGTGGCAGATACGTCTTTTACCGGAGCCAGCAGCCCCGTCTGTCCGTCGACCACAATGTCGGGAATGCCCCGCCAGATCGTGGAGACTACTGGTAGTTCAAACATCATGGCTTCTAGTATTACGTTGCCGAAAGACTCGGAAGAATAGAAGGAAGGAAAGCAGAAAATGTGCGATTCCTTAAAATACTTCCATTTGTTCTTTCCAATTTTCAGACCATTGAAACGAACGTGTTCTTCCAGTTGGTGCGTCCGGACGTAAGCCAGTACTTCCTCTCGGTAGTTGGCATTTTCAAACTCTCCCAGGAAGTTGACTTCAAAACGAAGACCCTGTGCTTTCAGCAATCGGGCAGCCTCTACCAGCACTGACACCCCTTTGTCTTCCCGGAGCAAGCCTACGAACAGAATTTTAGCGGGCTGCGTCCAGTCTCTGGTTTCGCTCAAAAAATCCTTGCCGATGTCTTCCAGCCCGTTGGGTACAATCTCCACGTTTTTGGCCCGGAAGTACTCTCCGTCCGAAGGGTTGAGGGCCGATAGCTGAATGGCCAGATCGGGAGTGCCGTACACCATTTTTGCCAGTTTCTGGAAAATCCGGGATTTCTGGGCAAGGTACTCCGATATGCCGGCGGCTCGAAAATGATAAATCACTTTCTTAAACAGAAAACGGGTAAAAAAGAGCAGCAGGATATCGCGCAGGATGGGGTTGCGGTTGGGCCCGGCGGGCGGATAGTACAGCACGGTCACGCCCTTGCCAAAGCGGGCAGAAAGCATTTTGAAGGCGATTTCAAACACGTGGAACACCTTCTTGAACCCAAACTGGCCAATGGACTGCAGGGAGTCGGAAAACGACATTTTAATATGATAAATGGATACATCATGCAGATCGGCATTGACCAACCGCTGGATCATCATGGCTTGTCCGTTGTAGGGAGGTGGTATCTGACCAACCACCAGCACTTTTATCGGTTTATTTTCATTGGTTTTCATAGCACTTAAGTTATCGGGTTGGGAGGGGGTATTCTATACAATGAGCTTCGACGCTGTCCTGGCATTGGAAAAGCTGAGCAGGGTATGGCTGATCGTATCAATAATCTGGGCACAAGACTTTTTCCGGGTATTGATTACTACATTCAACTCTTCGCCGGTAATCAAGTCAGGGTCGGTGATATCCAGCATAAGTACGGGTAGCTGGTGCATTTTCGCCTCCACGATGGTATTGCTTCCCCGGCCGTGAATGTCCGGACTTACAAACAGATCGTGGGTATAATACAACTGAGAAAGTTCTTTTCTGGGCACCCTCGAACGGAAATGGACGTTCAGCTGATGCTTTTGGGCGTAAGCCTGGAAGTAAGCCTGATCCGGGCCGCCACCTACAATGTGGAATTCATATTTCAGGCTGCCGTGCAACTTTCGTAGTGACTTGAGTACGAACATCAGGCCTTTCCATTCCACCAGTTTACCAACGTAAAGCAGTTTTAAGGTTTTATCTTCCCGCTGAATTGGACTGGAAAGTTCGAAATCATCCGGATCAATTTTAAAAAACGCTGGGTCTACGTACGCTTTTCTGGCCGCAAAGCGCGGTAGCATGTCCTTTGTGGCGCGGGTAACTACGCTCAGTTCATTGGCTTTGTACAGGCTCAACAGAATCAAGGGATCAATAAATGAAGTGCGCTGAATGACCATGCGAATCACCTCCATCAGCCGGCCCTTCCAACTCAGGATGGCTAAAAACCGCAGGGGCACGGTTTCGCCGCTGGCAATGGGCCCCCAGGTAAAGTAGGGCGCAAAGTACCAAAGCAGGGAAGGATACCGGTAAGTACCGATGGTGCCACGATGCGCCCGGTCAAAATGGTTTTTGCCGTATCTTTTCAGTAAGAAAAAAAACACCCCCAGTTCCCAGACGTAAGGCACCGCCTGCATACCAAAAGCGGTTCGCTTGAAGCGTTCAAACAGGGGAGGGAGGTCGTAAAAGACGAAAGTAGTATTGTTTATGCCCAATGTTTGCAATCTGGACAAAGTATGACGGCCCGGACGCGTCACCACCGTCAGACTGGTGCACTGGGGAGCCATTTTCTGCATCAGTTGCCAACCCGTTTCAAACTCACTGCCCCGCTCGGGTTCGCAGTTGTAGGCGGACATAATCATTTTCATAGATTATAGATATTAGGCTTTTGCTAGTGACTCATTTTTTGACATTGATCTTCGGTCGATGAGATGGATTGTAGATGACACTACCTACTACATTTTAGTAATACTGGTGTCAGCTGATTAAAATAAAATTTATTTGCTAATAACAATTTTCAAATTGCGGGTGAAGTGTAAGCAAGTTGATATGAACGTAATTTTTTCTCCATGGTTTTCTTATTCCTGATTATAACGGGAAAGGCAAAAAGAATATAATTAAAGTTCAGATTGAGATGAAGTGGAAAGCGAAATCAACAACAATTTCGTTCGCTAAGGACTACCAGCAAGAATTGCAACCGGATGTTTTTCGGACAATTCTGAATGGCTGTTTTTTTGCTGAAGAAGGTAGCTGTAAATTATTTTTGAAAGAATTAAGCCCGGGAGAATGGCTTGTGTCGTTTCCAAGTAGTTTTCAAACAATGATATGAAAAAGAAATTAACGATCAAAATTCCCAGGCTAAAAGATAAATAAATTTCTTTATTTTGTTTATTGGTTTTAAATTTTAAATAAAGGCCACGTATTTTGAAAAAAATATATAAAATAATGCCAATAAATAAAACGATACCCACCAGACCAAATTCAGCAAAAATAGAAAGCAGTGAAAAGAAGGGCCGGTGCATAGTGGAATTTCCGTACCGGTTGGTGTTGGTGGAATATTTTTTCCAGGTAGTTTCGAAATAATTTTTGAAAAACGGCGAAGTGGTATTGGGTAACAGGGGCGTTTTTACGCTGAAATACTTGCCCGAACTGATCAATCCCGCCCGGCTGGAGTACTGACCCGGCCCGATGCCGACCAGGTAGGCCGAAGGGTATTTTTCCGGCAGCGCTTCGGTAGCTTTTTCGATGGCTTCAAACTTAGGGGAGTTTTTGTCTTCGTACAGACTAATGAATATGGAAGCGGACCGGAAAATGCCCGGAAAAAGAAATTCAAACGGGATCAGCAGGGAAACTACCAGCACCAGCGCGAAAAAGATCTTAAAGAAGTCCCCAAAAAGGATGTTCTTTCGGAAGAAGAAAATGGTAAAGAGAAAAGACCAGATCAGGCTGATAAATACGTGCATCACCCCGGCCAGCATCACCGAAATCAGGGCCAGCAGTACTACCCAGTAGTCTTTCCGGTTGACCAGGGCGTAAGGGATGAAGAAAAACAGCATAAATGACATACTTATTACAAACATCTGATTGCCAAAGCCGGCATCCTTTACTACGAAAGGAAACAGCGATATGGTGCCCTGCACGGCATCTCCGGGCAGAATGGTGAAACGTTTGGTCAGGACGACAACCAGGAACTGCATAATCCCTATCACGGCCTCAATCAGCAGGGTGTATTTCAGTACTTTTGCGTATTTCTCGTACATACCCGGCTCCATGGCACCTTTACCGGGCAGGCACATGGCCAAAGCAAACGAACTGTAGGTAATGAAAGATACGACGGCATTCCCGACCAGAAAATCCACTCCCTGTACACGGTAGAGAAGAAAATAAAACGCGGTTAACAAGCTGAAAGACAGAACTAATATGATAAACCGACGCAACGTTTGTCCAGATGCCGTCCGGACAATGAACCAGAACAGAATCACCAGCGGGGCCACGTTGGCAAACGCTTTGGAAGGCCCCAGCGTAATGAGCAGGGCAATGATGAAGCATTCGTAATAAACCCGGGCGTAGGCCTGTGGCCTGACTACCGGAGTAGTTTCGCTCAGGGGTGCCTGGGTGGATAAACTGAGTGTACGCATAGCTGAGTTGATGTGCTAATGGATTAATGTGCCGATGCGGTGCTGAATAACATATTTAAACTGTTCACTACTGTCCAGGGCACTTCGACTACGCTCAATGACCCTAGACAATACTGTTTACTGATAACTGTTCACTGTTCACTGTTCACTGCCAACTGTTCCCTCACCGGAACGGGTTGTCTGCCCAGGTATACTTCCCGATACAATTCACTGTACACCTGTGCAATGCGCTCCGGCTGGAACCGCTGCCGGTTCAGACGTCCCTGAGCAATCAGCTCTTCCCGGTAAGCGTCGTTGTTGATCACTTTTAAAATTCCTTCCCGTATGGAGACCACATCGAAGGGGTCTACCAGGCAGGCAGCTCTGCCGGCAATTTCGGGCATGGACGAAAGGTTGCTGGTCACCACCGGGCGTTCGACTACGTTGGCTTCCACGATGGGCAGGCCGAAACCTTCGAAGGTAGAAGCAAATACCAGCATATCGCAGGCTTGGTATTGCTGCACGATCTGTTGATCGGTCAGGTTGGCTTGCCACTGGTATTCGATACCGGCTTCTTCCAGCAGGCGAACATTTTCTTCCGTGGGCTTACCCACAATCTGAAGCGTGCAAGGAATGCCTTTGATCGCCTGAATCAAGCGGTTCAGGTTCTTATTGGGTTTTACGCCCATCTGCAAAATGACGGGCTTTTTCTTATTGAAAACTTTGGGTGCCGGTTGAAATTGGGGCGACACACAATTGTGGATTACCCTTATTTTTTCCGGGTCGCAATCCACGTATTTTAATAATTCCTTTTTGGTTGTTTCTGATATTACTGTGACAATTTCAGCGCGGGAAATGGGCGCTTTCAACCAGAACCAGCGATGCACCGCTTTTTTCAATGGCGTAGAAATGTACATCAGGTTTACGTCGTGAATCGTTAAAATTGTTTTTTTCTTTTTCAGAAAAAAAGTCAGGTAATGTACATCGCCCGTTACGTGGTTTACGTCGCCCTGTGGCTTAAATAAAACCTCAAAAATATTGTACGCTTTCTGGTAAGCCCCACTATTTACGTATTTAGATAAGATTACCTGAGGCTGAATATCGGCCGGAAGGTATTTTCGGATGCTATCGAATAAAACTTCGATGCTGAATAATTTCGTTCCGGGATTTCTCTGATAAAAAAAGACTTTCATACGAATCACATTTTTGGTTATTTCTTAATTAGTCAGGTTGCCTGAAGCCGGCGGCTTTTCCGAATTAGAAAAGGCCTTTCGCAGCACCAGAAAAACAGGTAGGAAAAACCTACAATCAGTAAAAGACCGGCACTCAGTATAAAGGCCAGGCCAGCCACGGGCGACAGACGAAGCGGTGCCAGCACGTACTGCGCCAGCACCTGCAACAGGGGCGCATGAAGCAAGTAAATGCTGTACGCAAACGTGCCCACGAATGCCAGCGGTCGCCAGGAAAGCAAACGAAAAACGAACCCCGATTGCCCGATGGAAACGGCGACCAGCAGGCACAGTGCCCAAACGCCCACCGTCAGGTCCTGCAATATCCAGGGCAACTCCACCCCGTATTTGGTGATCAAAGCCACGGCCGTTGACGACAGGACCAGTAGCCAGGACCAGGACCAACGACTACGCAGATGGGCGTATGTCTCAGCGCCCGAAAAGGAAATCTGTGCAGCCAGCATGCCCATGGCAAACAGGCCGAAGTAGTGCGGATTCAGTCCGTTTTTCTCCATCAGGGGATTCTGGAGGAAAAGCACCGTCCAAAAGGCTGAAGACAGCAGCACGACGACCAAGAGGGTAGACCGGACGCCCCATTTTCTCCAGGCAAAAATCAGCAGGGGAAAGAACAGATAAATCCGCCACTCAACAGACACGGACCACAGTACGTAATTGATTTTTTTCACCGACTCCGGAAAAACGTCCTGCATCAACGTGAGGTGGGTAAACAAGTCCCAGTTGGTCACCGGGATACTTTGGTCCCACTTGGTTCCGGTAGGCGTACCGATGAGCGTATGAATCAGCACCAGCGCAAAAACAATGGAGAGAAAGTACGGGGGCAGAATCCGTACTGCCCGCTTCCAGTAAAACCGGCCGGCGCTGGTCGTGAGAAAGCCATTTTTTTGCACCACCGGCAGCATCAGACAAAAACCCGACAGCACGATAAACAGGTTGACGGCATAGTGACCCAGGCCCAGCACCGACTCAATGCTGCCGTAAGCCCGCAGGTCAATGTATTTGCTGGCGTGGTCCATCACCACGTACAAAGCCGCCAATGCCCTCAGCCCATCCAGGTACATCAAATGCCGGTGGGGAGTAGCAGTCGGGCGAACTTCTTTGATCGCTGAATCGGGTTTACTTTCAATGGTGCTCATCAATGGGGTAATCGTTGAGTGAAATCCTTTTCATAGCCATCCTGAATGCCATATTCAGGAGTTTGGATGAAGCACGTGTTATAAATAGGTACGCATCAACTGCTCAAAGCCAGGGTATAGCCCTGTATGGTCTGTTGCACGCATCGGTCCCAGCCAAACCGGGATGCCTGGCGCAGGGATTTTTCTGACATACGGGTCCGCAGCTCCGAATCCTGGTATACCTTCAGCATCGCCTGACAAAGCGCGTTGGTGTCGTTGGGGTCCAGCGTGATGCCGGCCGTACCTACCACTTCGGGCAGGGAAGACGTATTGGACGTAATGACCGGCGCTCCGCACTGCATGGCTTCCAGCGGCGGCAGACCAAAACCTTCGTAGTGCGATACGAAGACAAAGCTCAGTGCCCCGCTGTACAGGGCAGCCAAGTCTTCATCGGCTACCCGGCCGGTAAAGATGATCCGCTGCTGCACCCGACTGTCCGAAGCCGCCTGGGCCAGCATCTGTTCGTAACCGGGGCCTTTTCGTCCCACCACCACCAGGTAAGCGTCCGGCCGTTCCTGGCTCATCAGCGCATTGTAGCCTTTGATAAGCCCTTCAAAATTTTTGTGAGGAGCCAGGTTGCCCAAGCTCAGGAAGTACACGGCCTCTGCCGGAATCCCGTATTTCGCTTTCACGGAGGCAATCTGAGCCGCATCGCGGCAGGGGAAAAACTTTTCCTTCGAAGCACCCAGCGGATTGACCAGCACCCGATCGGGATCGATGTCTTTCCGGTAATTGCACAGGTCATTTTTGGTGGCCTGCGAAACGGTGAATGCCCAGTGGTGCGGCTTCAGGCTTTCTACTGCCGCTTTGGTGCCCGACGAGCCTTTCTGCAGCCGGTTCCAGGGCGATATCAGTGGAATCAGGTCGTGAATGGTCAGAAAATGCTTCAGGTGCCGGAACGAATCGACGTGCTCCGTAATGGGGCTGTAAGGTGAATGGTACACGTTGGCATCCCGAAGTACCCTATCCAGCGCCCTGGCCGACGATTCATTTTTGGGCACCATCCGGTTGAGCTTGAACGGCATCTTCCGGTAGAGTTTCACCAGTTGCCGGTAAGGCTCCCGGCCTTCGTAATAACCCGTCAGGAACTGCCGGGCTTGTTTTTTTAGCCAACTGTTCAGGTGGTAAGAAAGAGACGCATTCGTCGGGGTTTGGTCCGACTGATACTGCCGGTACCGGGCTTCGGTTTTCAGGTATTGCAGCACATCGTTCAGGTATTCCTGGGCGTAGAAATGCAGACGGCAATCGGACTGATCCAGTCCGTTGGCCAGGCTTTCTACCACCCGGTACACACCGGTGCGTTCGTGCGGATTGTAAAAGCCCAGTCCCAGCGGGTCAATGTCAAGCGCTACGACTACTTGCTGAGGCTTTACCGTGGGCGTGTGTGGTTGTATGTCTGGTTGTTGTATCATTTTCTTTCCATTACGTTCAAACTTCCTGTTCTTCGGTGGCCAGTGCCGGTTCGGCCACTGCGGCCTTTCGTTTTTTGACAAAAGCCAGGGCAAAACGGAACAAATCCGGCTCGAACAGGTAAATGCCCAAACTCGTCAGGCTCAGAATAGCTACTCCTTTGACGACAATCGACAGGAAGAAATAGTCGGCCAGCAGGTACTGAATCAGGAAAAGGCTGGCCAGACACAAGGCGACCGTCAGGTAAGGCTTGGCAATGTTGCGCAGGAACTGCCACTGGCCGATGCCGATGTATTTGGAGATAAAATAGAGCAAGAGGGGAAGCAACAGCGCCGCCCGCACGACGTAGGTAAAGGCCACCGCCTGCAGACTCACGTGTACCAGCGCGTAGATGCAAATCAGGTTGACAATGCAGATACTGATGTTGAGCAGAATGTTCTGCTTCAGTTTGCCCAGGCTGATCAGTGATTGCTCCATGATGCCGTACATAAACTGGAACAGGCCGGCCAGGGCAAACACCTGGATCAGCGTGGTACTCATGGCCCACTTGCTGCCCGAAACGAACAGGATCAGGTCCGGCACAATCAGTCCCATAGAAGCAAAGGCCGCCAGCGAAATGTAGCAGCTGATGTTGTTGATCGACAGGAAGGTGCTGCGGAACTGCTTCACGTCGTGCTGCAAAGACGAAAACAAGGGCAGCAGTACCTTGGAAATAGGCAGCAGAATCAGGTCAATGAACATGTTGTAAATCTTGTAGGCAAAGGAATAGTAGCCCAGCGCCTGCGTTCCCAGGAAGTAGCCGATCAGGATGTCGTCGGCGTAGCGGTTCAGGAAGAAGATTATGTTGTTGAACATCATCTTGTAACCGAACTGGAAAATTTCCTTGAAGTGCTCCATCGAAAAGGACAGTTGGGGCATCCAGCCGCTCTTCAGGAAATAAATCAGGTTGAGCAGAACCACGTAGCTGATCTGCTGTACGACCAGGCTCCAGATGCCGAAGTGCATAAAGGCCAGCGTTACACCCGCTATCCCGCTTACTACGATGCCGATCAGGTTGGCGATGGCGATGGACTTAAAATTAAAGCTCCGTTGCAGCATCACCAGGTGGACCGAACCCAGGGAATTCAGCACAAAAACCAGGGAGAGCGCCTGGATAACGGGAGCCAGTTCCTCATTCCGGTACAGCCCGGCGATCAGGTCGGCCGAAAGAAAAGCCAGGATGAAAAGGCAGAACCCAATGACCAGTACGCCCCAGAAAGTGGAATTCAGGTGCTTTTCGGTTACTTCCTTCCGCTGGACCAGTGCGATGGCAAAGCCTCTTTCCACGAAAATGTTGGTAAACTGGACAAACGTATTCGCGAGCGCAATCAGGCCGAAAGCCTTGGGTTCGAGCAGTCCGGCCAGTATAAAATAACTGGACACGGAAAACACCCGAAGGCCAAAGCTTTCAATGAAAGCCCAGAGGACTCCCTTGGCTGATTTGTTGCTGAGTTGTTGATCCATTTAGACTGCTTTGCGCCGGTAATATTCCAGGTGGTTTTTCAGGTGTTGCACGCCGTTGTAAATGATGCCTCCCTTGATCGCGTTGTTCTCCACGACCTTTCCGATACGCTGTAGATTTTCTTTGGTAGAAAATTGGTCGCGTACCACAATCAGCGAATAGTCCACGTACTTACTGATGGTCAGGTAGTCGGGAGTGATGCCCACTGGGGGCGTATCCAGAATGATAAAATCAAACTCTTTGCGGCAGCGGTTCAGGAAGCTTTCCAGTCGCAGATCTTCCGGTGACTCAATACCTTCGGAACCGTCATTTTTGTCACCGCCTACCGAAACAAAGAACAAGTTGGGTTCCTGGGTAGCTTGGATGATCGGATCGAAGCCGGCAGTTTCCAGATCGCGGTAACCGGGTTGCAGTTCGCCGTTCAGCAGCGAAGCCAGCCGTGAATTATAGAAATCCAGGTCAAGTAGCAGCGTTTTTTTACCCGAAGCCGCAAAAGAATTGGCCAGGTTGGAAGCGCAGAAGGTTTTGCCTTCGCCGCTGGCCGCCGACGTAAAGCCGATGACCTTTACCTGCTGGCTGCGGCTCAGGAAATTGATCTGGTGGCGCAGAAAACGGAAACTGTCCTGCAGCGCCAGGTTGACGCTTTTGGCTTTCCATTTAAATTTGGCGGGTTCTACGTAGGCGATGGATTCTACCACGGGCAGGGCCACGTACGCCTTCACTTGCTTTTCGTTTTCTACTACATCTTTGAGATAATCGCGGGCGAAGATAAAACCAATCGGCAGTATCAGCCCGGCAATCAGGCAGATGAGCATGACGAAAATGCCGTTGGGTTCCACGGGTTTGCTACCGATCTGCCTCGGTGGGTCGATGATGTACTTGTCCGGACTGCTGGCTGCGACGGTAATACCCGCCTCGGCCCGTTTTTCCAGCAGGTAGTTGTAAATGTTGTCGTTGAAAAGAAACTTGCGTTGAATCCCCTTCAGGTTTTTTTCGTCCTTGGGTAGCCGATTGATACTCTTTTTGATTTCGGCTATTCGTTCCTGATTTTCCTTCATGGTGATGTTGGAAGACCGGATCAGATTCTGAATGTTTTCGGAGATGGCTTTTTTGGTATAAGCAATCTGTTCATCCAGCACTTTTAGCCGGGGGTTCAGATCACCCTTGGAGTTATAGGAAACTTCGGCCCGTTTTCCACTCAATATAGTCAGTTCCGACAGCAGGCTATTCAGCGAAGGGTCCTGGATGCCGGCCGACGAAGGAGCCAGCACGTTGTTGGTATTGCTGTCCGCACTGTTTTTAACGTACTCACCGATGTACCGGAAATATTCATTCTGGGTATTCAGCTCACTCTGCCTTTTCATCAGTTCGTTTAACTGACTGGTCAGGGTTTGGGCAGTAGTGCTTACATCCACCACCTGACTGTTCGACCTGAATTGTTCCAGCGAATTCTCTACGCCTTCCAGGGTGCTCGATACGCTTGATAACTGGTCGTCAATAAAGCTGATGGTCTTCTGCCCGATCCGATTTTTTTTCTCCAGATCGTTTTTGATGTACACATTGGTCAGGCTGTTCAGAAAAGCAATCTCTTTGTCTGGCAGCGTGCCTTTGAGGCTGATATTGACTACATTGGATTTTTCAGACAAGGGCGCTACGTTGGTCCGGCCCTGATACATTTCCGCCAGGTACTTCAGCGTATGCATGACAAAGTAGTAACGGGCGCCCGCTGCCGGTTCAAATCCCGGTTGCAGCTTAACGGTAAACGTGCCATATGGGCTGGAGAAGCGTTCGCCAACCGTGCCCCTTTGTTCAAAAGACACGTCGCTCTTGGTGCCTTCCGAAGTGTGCTTCTTGTAATTATACAAGGGGGCATAGTCTTCGTCAATATTGACCACAAAATACCGGCTGTTTGAGAAGGTCAGGTAAATGGGAACTTCTACTGCCTGGTTGAAGTCCTGATCAATCTGAATGTCAATGTCTTCGTAGTAGATTTCCTTGGAAAAGAATTTGCCCAGTTTTCCCAGCTGGGGGTCAAAGCGATAAAGGCTTACGTATTGATTTAAGTCCTCTACTGTTTGCTGGAAAGTAGAGTAAGACGACAATACGGCCAGCTCATCTTCCAACTGCGAAGCGCCTTCCGCCAAGTTTATCCCATTAATAAATTTCTCCTTGGTGCTCTCCTTCTGATTTAATTGATCATCTTTCAACTGAAGGGAAGAGGTTACCTGATACTTCTTGGGCGTGTATTTCAGGTAAAGAAAGCCCAGCCCGAAAGCGAGGGCAAGGCTCAGCAGGAAAACCGGCCATTTTTTCAATAGCCTTTTGACTACCAGTCGAACATCAATATCTTCCATCGTGCTTTACTTTAAATAGTTTAATAAAAGGACAGTAGTGGAAATCAGACCGAACACCAGGCTTACGACGTTGAGCGTGCCTAAGTTGCCACGGTCGAGCTTGGCTTTGAGCGGTTGAACGTACAGGACGTCATTGGGCATTACGTAATAGTAAGGCGAAGCAATCAGATTGGGGTCTTTCAGGTTGATCAGCACCGCTTTAGAGCCGCCTTCTACCTGCCGGATCAGCGTCACGTTGTCACGCTGTCCGTAGTCGGTGAGGTCGCCGGCCAGACCCAATGCCTCCAGCACGGTAACCCGCTCGTTGTACACGTAGAAGTAGCCAGGGGCCCGAACTTCGCCCAGCACGGTCACTTTGAAACTAACCAGTTTGACCAGTAGAGATGCATTGGAAATGTACTTGTTGAGGTCTTCCTGAACTTTTTTCTGGGCCTCCGTCAGGGTTAAACCGGATACTTTGACAGTGCCAATTTCCGGCAGACTAATGTTGCCTTCCGTATCAATGGAGTATCCGTTGATGTACAGGCCGGCCGGATTGATTTGCTGAAACTGGTTGTTGGGAAAGATATTGAAGTACTCAGCCGTTTTTTCATCCAGGGTTTTGATGCGAATGCTAATGATATCTCTGGGCTGCAGGTGGTACTCCGGTTGCGGGTTGGCAATCAGCCGGGTGGCCGTGGTGTCCATCGCCTGAAAGTAGACCAGCTTCTTTTTGGAGATGCAGCTGTCCAGCGTCAGGACCGATAAAAAGAGAAGGCAAAAGTTAAAAAGTAAAAATTTGGATTTTTTCATATATGGATTAAAATCAGGTATTTAGGTATTGGTTATTGTAGGCCAGGCATATTTATAAAACGTTTGTACAAAATTGCTCCATCTGAATCAGCATCATCCTGCATCGCCGGTTAACGACCTTTCTGCCCTTGGACGGCTTCCCGTTTCTCCAACGTGGAAACATCCGGACGGATAGTGTAAGGAACGTCATCAGAAACGATCAAAATGAATGATCATCGTTCTCGTCTGGTAAAGTGAAGGTTTGTCGGAATTAAATCAGAAGCAGTAAAATCCGGTTGATAAGACTTTTCTGAATGATCTGATTTTCAAATTGTTGATGAAGGATGGGGTCACTGACTACTGCCAGCACTCTACAGAAAGACGAAACGGTATATCTTAAAAATGTTCCGATATAGTGTCTTTTTGAGGTGTAATTTTTTTCAAATATATAACATAAATCATTTTCGAAGCACCAATTTCTAAAATTAATCGGTTAAAAAATTATTAACTCTTTAATGAAAAGCCCAAAGCATTGTAAATAACACAATCGCCTTTTTTACGGGCAATGGTCGGATAAGTTGCAGATTTGGGCGATTTTGTGAGTAAAATCAGGGGAAAGCCTAGGTGTAATTTTCTCATTTCAAGGAAATTCGTCCGCTGACTGACCAGGAAAGAAAATGGCTCCGCTCAGTTTGAGTCGTCCGGAATGCAACTTCTATCACGGGGTTGACGGCTGTAATCCGGCGGTGGCTCTGTTTTCCGGAGAGTTGGCCAAATCGCTTGCCGCGATGAGTGCAATTCGGCCGGGAAGCATGTAACGGGGAAGTAAATTAATACGTACTTTGCCCGCGAATGAAAGAGAACCGCAGCCCATTACCCAAAGATTCCATCTTTTACAGTTAACAGTTAACTGTTAACAGTGAGTAAAATAAGATAAAGAATTAATAATTAGCACATTAGCACATTAGCACATTAATTCATGCTTGAAGCTCAGCAAATTAGTAAGTCATATCAGCAGTTACAGGTTTTAAAGGGCATCGATCTGACGATCCGTGCCGGTGAAGTGGTCTCCATCGTAGGGGCTTCCGGGGCGGGTAAAAGCACGCTTCTTCACATTCTGGGTACCCTCGACAAACCCGACCGCGGTGTCGTTCAGCTCAACGGCATCAATCTGACCACCCTCCGGGGCAACGACCTGGCTTATTTCCGTAACCGCCACATCGGCTTCATCTTTCAGTTTCATAACCTGCTCCCCGAATTTACGGCCCTGGAAAACGTGTGCATACCGGGCTACCTGGGCAAGCACGAGAAGGGTAAGGTAGAAGTGCGGGCCACCGAACTGCTGACAATGCTGGGATTGAAAGATCGACTGCACCACCTGCCCGTGCAGATGTCGGGCGGTGAACAGCAACGTACGGCCGTAGCCCGTGCCCTCATCAACTCACCGGCCGTCGTATTTGCCGACGAACCCAGCGGCAACCTCGACTCGCGCAATGCCGAAGAACTGCACCGGCTCTTTTTCAAACTACGTGACGAACTGGGGCAGACTTTCGTGATCGTTACCCACAACGAAGACCTGGCCGAAATGGCCGATCGCAAAATCGAGATGAAAGACGGCATGATTGTGGCCTGACAAACTTCATTTTCTGGCAAATGGTTGAGGAGGTGTTTTGACTTCAGGAGTTAATTGCTACCTTGAAATAGCTCTTGAAACCTAATCCCCATAGCTATGAAAATGAAAAGTTACTTTCCTGCCGGCCTGCGGACATTTCTTCTGGTCTTAGTATGTGCCATTCCTGCCTTCTCTCAAACCCTTCGCGGCCGGGTGAGCGACTCCAAAACCGGACAGCCTTTGCCGGGCGTCGGCGTTGCGGTCGTCAACACTAACCAGGGAGTCAGTACCGACGCGCAGGGAAATTATGCACTTCCGCTCCAGCCGGGCCGATACAGCATCCAGTTTTCTTTCATCGGCTATGCGGGTCTGGTGAGAGATGTGAACATAGAAAGCAGCGATGTGACGCTCAACGTGTCGCTGCAGGAGAGTGTCATTTCGCTCAATGACGTGGTCGTAGTCGGTTCGCGATCCACCCAGGTCCGGTCCAGCGTAGAGACGGTGGCACCGGTCGACATTATCTCTTCCCGCGAATTGCAGGCCACCGGGCAGATTGAGCCCACCCAGATGATCAACATGGTGGCTCCTTCCTTCAATTCTGCCCGGCAAACCGTAGCTGATGGCACCGACCACATCGACCCGGCTACCATCCGGGGACTGGGACCCGATCAGGTGCTGGTATTGCTCAACGGGAAACGACGCCACAACCAGGCGCTCATCAACGTGAACGGAACGGTAGGCAGAGGCTCCGTCGGTACCGACCTCAACACCATTCCCACTTCAGCGATTGAAAGGGTAGAAGTGCTGCGCGAAGGGGCGGCATCGCAGTACGGTTCGGATGCCATCGCCGGGGTCATCAACATTGTACTGAAAAAAGACACTGGTACGGCAGTCAACCTGCACGCGGGGCAGTTTTACGAAGGCGACGGTAAAAACGCGCAACTGGGCCTTTACAAAGGTTTTCGCCTGGGCCGGTCCGGGGTGATCAGCGCGGCCGTCGACGTGCGCCTGCGGGAAGGAACCAACCGGGCGGGCCGCTACACCGGACCCGTGTACGTCAACTGGAATGGCACAACGGATCCGGCACTCCGGCAGGAACGTTACAACCAGGACCAGGCGCTCATTGCCCAGAATGGTTTCAGTCTGGAAGATAACATGCAGATTGGCAATTCGGCGGTCAACAACTTTGGGGGCATGCTGAACGGAAGCCTGAAACTGACCCCTAAAACGGAACTGTATTTTTCGGGTGTGCTCAACTACCGACAGGGAAAAGCCGCCGGGTTTTATCGCTACCCTTTCCAGACTTCCCAGGTCATTACCGAAATTTATCCCAACGGCTTTCTGCCCGAAATTCATTCTACCCTTTGGGACCGTTCCTTCCTCATTGGCATTGGAGGCGAATTGGGCGAAGGCTGGCGCTGGGATTTGTCGAACGTGTACGGGGGGAACTCTTTCCGCTTTGACGTGAAAAACTCCAACAATGCTTCCCAGTTTGCGCTGGGCGCATCAGCCCCGACGCAGTTTTATGCCGGTACCTTGAGCTTCAATCAGAATACGGCCGACCTGGGCATTTCCAAGGATTTTGGTTCGCAGATCGGACTCAAATCCTTCAACGTGGCGGGCGGCGTCTCTTATCGGCTCGACAACTACCAGATCGAACCGGGTGAGGAAGCGTCCTGGCGCAATTACGATCCGGCTTCGGGCAGGGCAGGGGGTGCGCAGGTATTCCCGGGCTTCCAGCCCGCCAACGCCGTCAACCAAAACCGCAACGTAATGGCCGGCTACTTCGATCTGGAAACCGACCTGACGGCACGACTGCTGCTCAACGCGGCCGGGCGTTACGAATACTACAGCGACTTCGGGGGCAACCTGGCCGGTAAGCTGAGCGCCCGCTACCGGTTTGCTGACTTCATTTCTCTGCGCGGCACGATTTCCAACGGCTTCCGGGCTCCCTCCATTCACCAGCGGTATTTCAGCGCCATTTCTACGGTTTTCGTCTCCGTGCCCGACCAGGGTTTGCAACCCCGCCAGCAGGGCACCTTCCGCAACGACGGACCCGTAGCCCAGGCTTTCGGCATCCCTTCCCTCACTGCCGAAAAATCGGTCAACTACAGCCTGGGTCTCACTTCGCAGCCGGCCTCCAACGTAAGCATCACAGTCGACGCCTACCAGATCGATATCAACGACCGGATTGTGCTCACCGGACAGTTTCAGCGGGGCACTTCTCCGGCTGGTCAGCAGACCACGCAGATCCTGGATGCCGCCGGGCAAACCGACGTGCAGGCGGCCGTTTTCTTTACCAATGCGGTCAATACCCGTACGCAAGGCCTGGACGTGGTCCTTTCCGGCGACTTTAAAGCCATGGGTGGCCAACTGACGCTGACGCTGGCGGGCAACCTGAACAAAACCGAAGTAAGGGGAGATCCCAAAGTGTCGGCCACCCTACCCACGGACGTTTTCGGGAACATTCTTTTCAACCGGCAGGAGAGGGGCCGCCTGGAATGGTCGCAACCCCGCGCTAAAGCGACCGGAAGCGCCAATTACCGCCTGGGCCGGATCGGGGCCGTAGCCAGGGTGACGTACTACGGGTTGGTGAAGGCGTTAGATCCGGGAAATCCGCAGTTGGATGAGGACTTTGGTGGAAAAGCCATCACCGATCTGAGCCTGAGTTACCAGGCTACAGATTACCTTCGGGTGACGCTGGGTGCCAACAATCTGTTCAACGTGTATCCGGACAAGCTGGACGTGATTCAATACCCGACGGCCACCAGCACCACTTCCCTCGACAATTCTTCTTTCGGGCGCTTCGTATACAGCCGCAACGTAACCCAGTTCGGGTTCAATGGCGGCTATTATTTCCTGAATCTGGCTTTGAATTTCTAGCCGAAAGCTTGTTTTCCGGGCTTGGGGCGAATATGCATCTCCAGCCCGGAAATTGGTTTAGCGCAGAATGCTGACCGAACCTTTGTATGGACGCTGGCCCGGTGCAGTGAGAAGTTCGTAAAAATAGACGCCGTTGGGCAGGTTGTCTCCGCTCCAGCTTCCATCGTAATTTTGGGATTCGTACACCAAGTGGCCCCAGCGGTTATAAATATGCAGGCGATTGGGTGTATACAGGTGCAGGTTGCGCGGGTGCCAGGTTTCGTTCAGTCCGTCTCCGTTGGGCGTGATGACGTTGGGCAGAAAGAGCGGGTTCTCAAAATCCAGACACAAGCGATTGGAGAGGGAAGCGAATGAGCCATCCTCAGAAACTGCGCGGACGTAAAAACACTGCCGGAACCCATCCGTCAGGCCCGGAAGGGTGATGAGCGTCTGGCGGGTGCTGGCTTTCGGCTGAAAAACGACTACTGCATCCACCAAACGAAACACTTCGTACGTGCCGGGCCCGTCTTCCCAGGAAGTATACGGATTCCAGTTCAGCCCAATCAATTCGGTGGCAGTGTCTCCTGCACCCCGGAGCAGTACGTTTCGGTGAACGGAAGAAAAAGCACTGTCGCCGCAAATAGTCAGAGCGGCCAGCCGGTACTCAAACACCCGGGATGACAGGGCTTGTCCCCCCATAAGAAATCGGGCGTCAGCCGCCCTTGTACTGCCGGCCGGAACCCAGTCGGTCTGGCCGACTTCCCGGCGCTGTAGCGTGAGGGTTTCCTGGTAAAACACCGGTTTGTGTATTTTGTACTGAACCAATAGCTGGTCGTCCTGTTCCAGTATTCCGCTGACTGACTGGAGTACCACGTTTTCTCCCCCGTATACCTTCGGATTGACCACTCGAAGCGTATCGGAGCGACCGAAGCAGATTTCCAATTCTGTATTCACGTTTTCTTCCAGCCATACCTTTCCCACTTCCATGTTTTCATCCCATTGAATGCTCACCCGGTGCGTTCCTTGCCCCGACCGGATCTGACCGTTGATGACGTGCCAGTTGTAGGCCGAACCCCGCGTGGGAAGTATCTGGTAATCTTCTACCCACTGCCGGCAGCGCAGCGTATCCCGTCCGCGGGGCGTTTCGGTATCCAGCACCTTGAACACTTTCACCGGGAAACTGGCCACCTGGTCCTGACAACCCCGCTCATTGAGGGAGACAGCGGAAACGGAAGCCTGTAGGTTAGATTGCAGCCAGTTGACCCGGATCTTGTCGGTGCCTTGACCGGCCACCAGGGTACCACCCGAAACCTGCCAGGTAATCTGCCTGCCCGACCAGCCGTTTTCGATCCAGTAACTCACTTCCTGCACCCCCGGACACACCGAACGGCTGCCCTGGATTTTCCACGCTTTGACCGGCAGTACCACCACCTTTACTGAATCATATGATATGCAACCGGTCGGATCGGTAATTCGCAGCGACAGGCGAACCGTATCGGTCTGATTGGGGGCGTAAGTTCCGGCCTGAAAGATCGCATTGGGTGTATTCCGCTGACTCAGGCCAGGTACATCGCTCCACTGGTACTGATAGCCTGGGCGGGGCACCGTACCCAGCCGGATGGATTGATTCGGGCAGATGGCCGTATCCTTACCGGCAAAGTCGTATTCCTCTTGGCGGGGTTCGTAAAAGTACCAGGCCGGGAAATGCGGGATACTGAGGCTATAATCCCCCGGCATCTCAAAGGCGGCGTATTCAAACTGCTTATTGCCCACTCCACAGGCTTTGGGCTGATGAATGACTGAAAAGTAGCTTTTCTGCTTGAATTCACTCAGTACAATTTTCTTTTGGGGTGTCAGTTGAATGAAGAAGGGAGCCAAGAACTGACTTGCTTCGTACCGATGGATCACCTCCCGGGATTGCTGAAACGCCACATCCGTCGGAGCCGTCAGGTCGAAGGCCACCAGGGTTTGGGCACTGAATACGTGGGAGTTGGGCGGGTTCAAATTGGTATTGACGCTGTCTTCAAATACGTACAGAAAGCGGCTGTCGGGCGAAAACTCTGTGACCTCCCGGAGATAGACCTGTGATTGAGGGTACTGGTTCCGGTCCAGCGGAGCCGGACGGACAATCTGCCGGAAGAGCGAAAAAGTGCCCGTTTGGGAATGAAAACGATAAATATTCAGGCGATTGTGCCCATCCCAACCTTCATCGGCAGCCGTGAGGAACTGTCCGTCCGGAGAAGCTTTCAATAATGACTGGGAGGTAAAACCACCCAGGCGGGTAATGACCGGCTGGCTGGCAATGCCGGTGGCCGATACCCGGTAAGCCAGAAGATTCTCTCCACCCGAAAAGTTCTGTCCAACCAGCCAATAGCCGACGGTATCGTCGGGAGTTTTGATCAGGGTGAAGCCATCACGGTGATGGTCCGCCAGGACGACGTTTTTTTGGAGCAGTTCTCCCTTCCCGTTATTGCCAGCCATGTCAATGATTGAGTAGCGAAGGGTATTGTCAAAGTTAACGGTCTGGTAGTTGAGCGGGAAGCGCACCATAAAACTGTAGTACTGCGTAGTGCTGCCCGGTACCGGAGCGATGATCATAGGAAGGTGAGTAGTGCCCCAGGTGGGTGTAATCTGGGTTTGGCCGGGTAAAAGCTGGCCTTCCCGGTCGTAATAGTTCAATCCATCCGTGTAGAAGAGCAGGTTCCCCAGCGTATCAGCAACCGTAGCACGATTGGCGGTGTACAATGAAGCCGCAGTCAGGGAAATGGGAGTGGGAGGAAACGTATTGAAATTCAGGCTGTAGTTTCGGTTCAGCCAGAAGCTAGCCTGCTTTTGCGCCAGTGCTTGCTGACAAAAGAGCATTGGTAGAAGGAGGAGGTACAAGTGTTTCATTGCACAGGTTGACTGGTTATTACCCAGTAAACAGACCCGGAGACGGGTGGTAAGGTTGGGAGGTATCAGTAAAAATTATCTTGAAAAAATACAGGATCAATTTCGCACTTCCATTCAGCTTATGAATTTGAATAGGAATAAAACGTTTGACATATTCGATATTTTTGATTTATAGAAGAGCAACCAGGGTAATTTTAATCCGTATTAAGCTATAATTGGATATTTTTCTATTTTATTTGGAGTATATTCTGTTACTTTAGCACTTGATATTTGAGTGCTGCCTACTACCTAATTAAAAATCTGTATGAAACCATCTTTACGCTTCCTCGGGCGTCTGTTCCTGCTTTCAAGTTTCTTCTTTTTAAACTATTACTTCTGCCAGGGGGCAATCTGCACCGCGAAGTCTAATGGAAATTGGGAGTCTGCTTCTACGTGGACCTGTGATAGACTTCCACAGAGTGGTGATACTTTAATTATTCCGGCCACTATTCTTGTTACGGTTAATTTAAACAACCCGAAATACTCTAAGATGTATTTGAAAATTAATGGTACACTCTCTTTTATTAATAATTCAGCTAGGATAGAATTAGATAATGATGGCATCGTGGAAGTAGATCAAAATGGAAAAATTACGACCAACCTTCCTAAGAATAACAATGCAAGCGCTAAGCTAAGAATAGGAAATAGGACAATTTACGATAGTAATGATCCGGATAAAGAGGCCTATCAATACTGCACTCAAGCTGGTTGTAACGTCGGTATACCTACTCCCATCTCCCTTCTTCACTTTCAACCCCTCTATCAGCCAGCGCAGGGGCGGGTGAGGCTGGAATGGATCACGGCCAGCGAAATCAACAACGACTACTTCACCATTGAAAGAAGCACCGACGCCGAACGTTTCGAAGGAATCGAGCAGGTCAGAGGGGCGGGCAATTCCAGGGAGCAGCGGGCGTACACCACTTACGACGAAAGTCCTATGCCCGGCCTCAGCTATTATCGCCTGCGCCAGACCGACTTCGACGGTACCAGTACCGTATCCAAACTGATGGCGGTACACAACACCGGCACCAAAGGACAGTTTGATTTTGAGGTGGCTCCCAATCCTTTCGACGGACAAAACCTGAACCTGCTGCTGAGTGGAGAAGCCGCCGGGCAGGCATCCATAGCCGTATTCGGAAGCCTGGGGCAAAAGTATTATGACCAGCTCCAGCCGATCGAAGGTAGCCAACTTTCCCTGCGTCTGAACCAGCCGCTTGCCCGCGGTCTGTACTGGGTGAAAGTAAGCCAGGCCGGGCACTCCGCCACCCAGGCCGTACTGGTGACCCATTGATCGAAAACAAAACAGTCACTTCACGGACCGGCTTGTGCGAGCCGGCCCGTGAAGTGACGTAAATTTCCTCCCTTTTGGCCTCTGTGTGGCTGACAACCTTACGTTTCAGCCTTTTCCTGCTGGAGCATTTTTTCAGCGCTCCGGAATAAATCCGTAACTTAGTCTGACGGATGGATACTTCGCTTTGAAATGCTTGCCGGCTTAATAAAAAGCAGCATACGCATTTCGGCCTGTATAAAGCTTGGTTGTTCCGCCCGACTGTAGATTAGGATACGCCTTTCATGACTTCATCACATAGAAAGTTAATACTGAGCGCCGTGTTGTGGTGTATAACCACGGCTTTGTGGGCGCAGTCCAATCAGTACCAGTTTACCCGGATCGGCATTGAGCAAGGGTTGTCACATTATCAGATCAACTGTATCCACAAAGACCGCAAAGGGTTTATGTGGTTTGGCTCCCAGTCGGGTCTGAACCGCTACGACGGGTACCAGTTCAAAGTGTTCCACCACGACCTGCGGGACAGCAATTCTTTGTACAATAATTACATCACCGGCCTGCTCGAAGACCCCGAAGGTCGGATATGGGTCAATACCCGGGGGGGAGTCAATATCTATGACCCACAAACGGAATCGCTGACCCGGTCCACGGATGCGGCCCTGCGTCGCTACCAACTCCCCGATCCGAACGTGACGGATATTCTCAAAGACCGCCAGGGCAATTACTGGTTTGCCCACGCCAATTACGGATTGTATCGCTATGAGCCGGGTCAGCAGAAAACGAAAGTGGTTCGGGCAGGTTCAATCGAAAAGGGAGCGCTGCAATCGGACAGTCTGGCTGATTTGGAGGAAGATGCGCAGGGCAACCTCTGGATCCTGTATCGGAATGGCTCCCTGGAAAGACTCAATACGCAAACCTTCCGGATCGACTACCGCAATACCACCATCTCTCAGCAGTACAAAGGAACCTTACGCGAATATCATTTCTACCAGGATACCGATGGAGATCTTTGGGTGTACTCCGGTTCGGGCGACGTAGGGCAGGGCTTGTATTATTTTAACCTGAGTGAGAAGCGCTTTACTTCGATCAATACCCAATCCGAAGGTTTCCGACTCAACAACAACGTAGTTCGGGGCGTGATCCAGGACAACAAAGGCCTGATCTGGATCGCGACCGATCACGGCGGTATCAACCTGCTGAACAAAAGGGAACGGACGGTAGAATACCTGCTGAACGATCCGAACGACGAAAAAAGCCTGGTTCACAATAGCGTATATACATTATACAAAGACGATAAATCGGTTATCTGGGTTGGTTTATACAAAAAAGGGATCAGCTATTACCACGAAAGTATCTTCAAGTTTCCCCTGTACAGATACGCATCCGAAGCCAAGAACGACAACTCCAATGATGTCAACGCCTTTGCGGAAGATCTTTCGGGCAACCTCTGGGTAGGTACCAACGGGGGCGGTCTGCTGTACTTCGACCGTTCCAAAAACGCCTTTACCCCTTACGTTCACAATCCGCGCAATCCCGCTTCGCTGAGCAACAATGTGATCGTAGGTATGCACCTGGACCGCGAACAGAATCTATGGATCGGTACCTTTACGGGCGGGCTGAATAGGTTCGACGGGAAAAAATTTACGCATTATACCCACGATCCTTCCCGACCGGAAAGCATTGCCAGCAACAACGCCTGGTGCATTCTGGAAGATTCCCGGCAAAACCTCTGGGTGGGTACCCTGGGAGGCGGTCTGGATCGGTTCGATCGGGAGAAAAACGTGTTTTACCACTACAAGGAATGGGCAGCGAACTCCGTGCATTCCAACTACATTTCTAGCCTGATTGAAGACCGGGAAGGCAATATCTGGGTGGGAACGGCCTACGGAATAGATGTGCTCTACAAAAACACGGAGAAGTTTACGCATTATTTACCGGAGGCAGGTAATCCCGAAAGCCTGAGCAACTACAACATCAATACCCTGATCGAAGACAGCCGGGGCATTATCTGGGTGGGAACGCTGGAAGGGCTGAACGCATTTGATAAGAAAAGCGGCAGATTCCAGGTATTCCGGAAAGAAGACGGACTGCCTGACAATACCATTCTGGCCATGCTGGAAGACAACCAAGGCGATATCTGGGTGAGTACCCCCAATGGCATCTCTCGCATAAAGATCCAGCCCAATGCGGCAAACGGAAAACTTTCCTGCCAATTCAAAAACTACGATGAAGAAGATGGGCTGCAGGGAAGGGCTTTCAATGAGCGGGCGGCAATCAAAAGCCGGCAGGGAGAACTGGTGTTCGGCGGAGCCCGGGGATTTAACCTCTTCAAACCCGAAATGATCGGGATTCGTGAAGTAGCCCCCCAGGTGGTACTGACCGACCTGCAGATTTTCAATAAAAGTGTGCAGGTAGGAGAACAACAGGATGGGAGGGTAATTCTGCAAAAAGCGCTTAACGAAACCGAAAAGATCGTCCTGGAATACGGACAGAACATGTTTTCCATTGAGTTTGCCGCGCTCAGCTATTTTCAGCCCGGCAAAAATCAGTATGCCTATATGCTGGAAGGCTTCAACAAGGACTGGCTTACTACGGATGCAAAGGCCCGGAAAGTTACCTACACCAACCTGAACCCGGGCACGTATACCTTCCGGGTAAAGGCAGCCAACAGCGATGGATTCTGGAATGAAGAGGGCGTCCGGCTCAGCATTACCGTACTGCCTCCCTTCTGGAAGTCGCCTGTAGCCATGATGATTTACGGGGCACTGCTCATCGGCACTTTGCTGATGGCGCGGCAGATTACCCTGGCCCGGGCCAGAATGAACTTCCGGATTGAGCAGGAACGCCAGGAAGCGCACCGGATGCACGAACTGGACATGATGAAGATCAGGTTCTTTACCAACGTCAGTCACGAATTCCGTACGCCGCTCACCCTGGTGCTTACTCCGCTGGAAAAACTGTTGAAAAACAGCAAAGATGCCGATCAGAAAAGCCAGTACCTGCTCATTTACCGAAACGCCCGTCGCTTGCTCAATCTGGTCAACCAACTGCTGGATTTCCGGCGCATGGAAGTGCAGGAAGTTCGCCTGAATGCCACATCGGGCGAAATCATTCGTTTTCTTCGCGAAGTAACCGCTTCGTTTACCGATCTCTCCGAAAAGAAACACATCCATTTTACCTTCCATTCCGAAATTCCGGAACTGGAGACTTTGTTCGATCACGATAAACTGGAACGCATCCTGTTCAACCTGCTCTCCAATGCCTTTAAGTTTACGCCCGTCAACGGGAGTGTTTCCGTCCGGGTAAAGTACGCAGCAGAAGAGCAGGAGGAAGGCCAGCGGGCGCTGGAAATCCGGGTGATGGACAGTGGAATCGGCATTCCGCCGGAAAAGCATGAGAAAATTTTCGAACGTTTCTTTCAGAATGAAGTGCCCGGTTCGCTGGTCAACCAGGGCAGCGGCATCGGATTGGCCATCACACGCGAATTCGTCAAACTGCACCAGGGGAGCATTCGGGTAGAAAGCATACCCGACCACGGAAGCAGCTTCGTGGTGAAACTTCCGATCCAGGCCGCAACCAGCGAAGCGGTCTACGTATCTGACCCGATCCTGGAGGAATTGTCCGCGCACCTGGAGGAAACTGCTGCTTCGGCTCCGTCGAACAGCACTCAGGCCAGAAGGCCCTGGTTGTTGCTGGTTGAGGACAATGAGGACTTTCGTTTTTACCTGAAAGACAACCTGAAAGTATATTATAACATTCTGGAAGCCGCCAATGGGAAAGAAGGCTGGCGGCAAACGCTCACGCACGTGCCCGACCTGATCGTAAGCGACGTGATGATGCCGGAGATGGACGGCATTGCCTTTTGCCGGAAAATCAAGAATGATCCCCGCACTTCGCACATCCCCACGATCCTGCTGACTTCCCGTTCTACCGAAGAGCAGAAACTGGAGGGATTTGAGACCGGAGCGAATGATTACATCACCAAGCCGTTCAATTTTGAGATTCTGCAAGCCCGGATCAAAAACCTGATTGCCCAGCGGAAAGCCGCCCAGAAAGCGCTGCAACAGCGGATAGACATCAAACCCAGCGAAATCAACGTGACTTCGATGGATGAGAAGCTCATTCAGAAAGTGCTGGATCTGGTCGAGAAGAATATGAGTAACCCGGACTTTTCAGTAGAGGAACTGAGCCGCGAAATAGGAATGAGCCGCGTGTATCTTTACAAAAAGCTCCTTTCCCTCACCGGCAAATCACCCATTGAGTTCATCCGGACGGTTCGGTTGAAGCGGGCGGCCCTGCTGCTGGAGAAAAGCCAGCTGACGGTATCGGAGGTTGCTTACCAGGTAGGTTTTAACAATCCCAAGTATTTTACCAAATACTTTAAAACGGAGTACAAGGTGTTGCCTTCCCTGTACGTAGCCGAAAAGCGCAAGGAAATGTCTTCCTGACCGGTACCGTTTGTTAAGGAAGAGCTGTAAACTGTCGGTGTTTCCATTTGATGGAAACATTCTATCCCCTACATAGAAAGATTTCTATCCCTGGGCTTACCCTTGGTAGCTTTAGCTTTGTGAGAATGGATCTTACACTCTCCCAAGGCGCAGCTCATGTTAAGGAATAAGTTAAAACGAAAAAATACCTTGTATTTGTTGATGGAGATTTTCTTATACCTGATCATCGCAGCCGGTTCTATTCTTCTCATGAAACTATAGGTGCTGCTTGAAGGGCTTCTGGCGCTGCCTCCGTTTCCAAGTAATCTATGACTTCATCACTTTTACGTAGCGGGTTGTTGCAATCCCTTTTTCTGTTGGTGATCACCGGGCTGCTATTCCTGGCTGGCTGTCAGAAAAAAAAAGCGAATACTGATTCCCGTCCTTCGGTTCAGACCGAACAGCCGCCCGCTGAAACCTTATTCCGGCTTTTACCCGCTGAACAAACCCGCCTCACTTTCAGTAACACCCTGACGGAAAATCCCTACGGAAATATTCTTACCTACCAGTATTTCTACAATGGAGGAGGCGTTGCCGTGGGCGATCTGAACAACGACGGCTTTCAGGATATTTACTTTACTGCCAATATGTTGCCCAATCGCCTGTTTCTGAACCGGGGGAAAATGCAGTTTGAGGATATTACGGAACGGGCGGGTGTGTCCGGACGGGAAAGGTCCTGGACGACGGGCGTGACGATGGCCGATGTCAACGGCGATGGCCGGCTGGATGTATATGTGTGCTATTCGGGTAATCTGCCCGACGAAGTACGCGCCAATCAGCTGTTTATCAACGAAGGATCGGATGAAAAAGGTTATCCGCGTTTTGCGGAGAAAGCCGCCGCTTACGGATTGGCCGACCCCTCGTACAGTACGCAGGCCAGCTTCTTCGATTACGACCTGGATGGCGACCTGGACATGTTCCTGCTCAACCACAATCCGCAGCCGCTCAACAACCTGGATGACGTGTCGCTGGGAGAAGTAATGAAGAAAAAGGAGCCAACGATGCGGGGCAAGCTTTTCCGGCACGATCAGGGACCGAAGGGGGAACCCCGGTTTACGGACGTTTCCGACCGGGCAGGACTAGCCGCTTCCGGACTCTCCTACGGGTTGGGGCTGGGCATTTCCGACATCAACGGCGATGGGTGGCCGGATATGTACCTGTCGCACGACTACTCCGCCCCCGATTACCTGTACATCAGCAACCGAAACGGCACCTTTACCGACCAGCTGCAGCAAAGCCTGGGACACACGCCCATCTACTCCATGGGCAACGACATTGCCGATATCAACAACGACGCCCTGCCCGACATTTTTACCCTGGACATGCTGCCCGAAGACAACCGGCGGCAGAAACTGCTGTTCGCTCCGGATAATTACGAATTCTTTTCGCTTCGCGTCCGCTCCGGCCTCCATTACCAGTATATGCGAAATATGCTGCACATCAATAAGGGTACCCCCCTTTCGTCCCCCCCAACCAAGGGGGGAAATCAGCAGGAAAATGTACCAACATTTAGCGAAGTAGGTCAACTGGCCGGCGTATCCAATACCGACTGGAGCTGGGCCCCGCTGTTTGCCGATTTCGACAACGACGGTTGGAAGGACCTGTTCGTAAGCAACGGTTTCCTGCGCGATTTTACCAACCTGGACTTTATCAAGTACAAAGGTGACTTTCTGAGAAGGACAAACGGACGGTTGTCGCAGCAAAATGTGCTGGAACTGGTGAATCGCATTCCGTCCTCCAACGTCAAAAACTACATTTTTAAGAACCAGGGCGGGCTTAGGTTCAGCAACGAAAGTGCTGCCTGGGGAATGAACGCACCTACCAACGGCAACGGAGCTGCCTATGCCGACCTGGACAACGACGGAGATTTGGACCTGATCGTCAACAACGTAAACCAGCTGGCTTCCGTCTACCTGAATCAGTCTGAAAAAAAGCCGGATCAGCATTTTTTGCAAATCAGGCTGGAAGGTGCCGGTCGCAACACGGCCGGTATTGGAGCCAAAGTCAGTGTGTACACGGGAAGCAAGGTACAGTATCAGGAGCAGATGCCTTCCCGTGGGTATCAGTCCAGCGTTTCGCCCTGGCTACATTTTGGTTTGGGAAAAAGTACCCAGGTCGATTCCGTGCTGGTCACCTGGCCGGGTGGCAAACAACAGTTGCTGCGGCAGGTAACGGCTAATCAGACGCTCATTTTGAAGCAGAAAGACGCGGTAACGGGTCGGAAAGGCAGTGCTCAGCCGGTGACTGGGGCTTTCGAAGAAATTCGCTCGCCCTTGTCGTTTACTCATCAGCAGAAAAGCGTCAACGACTTCAAACGGCAGCCCCTCATGGTCAATCCCGTGTCATTTGCGGGGCCGTGTCTGGCCAAAGCCGACGTCAACGGGGATGGGCTGGAGGATGTCTTCGTAGGCGGAGGCACGGGACAAGCCGGCGCGTTGTTTCTACAGCAGTCGAACGGAAGTTTCGTTGCCCGGAAGCAGCCCGATCTGGAAGCCGATGGGGGCAGCAACGACGTAGATGCTCTCTTTTTCGATGCCAACAACGATGGATCTCCCGACCTGTACGTCTGCAGTGGCGGCTACGACCAGTTTTCGCCCGAAGATTTGCTGCTGCAGGACCGTTTATATCTCAACGATGGGAAGGGACAGTTTTCAAAAAGTGCCCAATCCCTTCCTATTATGCGTACCAGCACCAGTTGCGCCAGGGCTGCCGACGTCAACGGAGACGGTTATGCCGATCTGTTCGTGGGCGGCCGGGTGATTCCTGGCCGGTATCCGGAAGCACCGCGCAGCTATCTGCTGATCAATTCCGGCAAACAGAACGACGGAAAACCGCTTTTCCGGGACCTGACTGCAGCGATGGCTCCGCAACTGGAACGAATCGGATTGGTCACCGATGCCGCCTGGCATGACCTGGACGGCAACGGAAAGCCGGAGCTCACGGTAGTGGGAGAGTGGATGCCCATCACGGTGTTTTCTTTGTCAGGAGAAAAAATGGAGGATGTGACCGATACCTACTTCAGCACCCGCTACCGGGGCTGGTGGAACAAGCTGTACATCGGCGATTTCAACCAAGACCAGCGACCTGATATGGTGATTGGTAACCTGGGGCTCAATTCCCAGTGTAAAGCTTCGGATCGGGAACCCGCCGAACTGTATTTCAAAGACTTCGACGACAACGGTTCGGTCGATCCCGTTCTGTGCTTTCACGTGCAGGGCAAAAGTTATCCCTACGTCAGCCGCGACGAACTACTGGATCAGATCAGCCTGATGCGCACCCGCTTTCCCGACTACAACAGTTACGCCGACGCTACCATCAGCCAGCTATTCACACCGGAAGAACTGCGGGGAGCGGGTCACCTTTCGGCCAACTATTTGAAAACGGCGTATTTTCAGAGTGGTGCCGGAGGGAAATACGAGCTGAAAGATCTACCGCTGGAAACACAGTTCGCACCCGTATGTGCCATCAGTGCGTTTGATTACGACGGAGACGGGCGTACCGACCTGTGGCTGGGCGGCAATATGAACCAGGCCCGTCTGCGGTTCGGCAAATACGACGCCAATTACGGTACCCTGCTCAAGGGAGATGGCCATGGACAATTTACCTGCCTGACTGGACAACAAGCTGGTTTTGGTTTAAAGGGTGACGTGAGAAGCGTGTTACTGATCAATCAAACGCTGATCGTAGGTCTCAATCAGCAAGCCCTCAAAGCCTACCGGATGAACAAGCGAAAGCGGGTACAATAAGCAATCGCGTTACTGATTCTTGAAAGTGATACCCGGCAGGTTTTCAAAACCTGCCGGGTATTTTTGTTACGTGGGCATCTGGCTGCTTACTGCCCTCTTCACGAAAAGTACCTTTGCCTGCCAATCTCCCACCTCCGGAGTGATGACTAAATCTGCTCCTTTGCTACTTACTCACCCTCTGTATGAGCAACAAAGGAGGGTTTTCCCACACGTCGCAATAGTATGCAAATGGCTGTTTAAGGCTGAGAATTGCCCTTTCTGAAAATCCGAACAGCCCCGTTTTTCTCATTTAGGAAGGCCTTGGACGATTTGTACAGATGGTTGTTAACAAAAAGGGAAGTGATTGGAAACATTACGCTACCCTTGGTTAACAAAAGGGCCTGTAAAGTAAAACAATACCAGCCAGTAGGGTAGAAGGCCATTAGGTAAGTTTGATGTAGAGTTGTAGGTATTGATGTCACGATTCATTGAGCAGGTTCTGATTCAGCAGGAAAGGGATTTTTCACGTCTGAAAGGTTCCTGATGAAAACCCCCGTTAATCGGTAGGCACGCTGTAATGAGTGGGTTGCGATTGACCTGGTTGAATCCTGGATCTGAGCAATGATAAAGGACATCTTACTATACATCAGGTTTGAGTACACTTCATCAACTAACTAAAAATGTTTCCAAGGCGCTTAAAGTATCCCTTTGCTTTGACCCTTTATGGCTATCCCAGTGCAAATACTTCCTGGGATAGCCATTTCAGCAATGAAATCCAAGGGCCCCTCTTTACTGATCTGCTTACTGCTGCTGATACCCAGCTTATGACCAGCTGGCTTTCCTCTCCTAAGTCCACCGGTGACATTACGTTTTCACGAATAAAAAGTTATTATCCATTCTCCCATCCGCATTGGGTGAAAGCGCCCGCTTTTTCCAGAAACCCGGTGAGGGTGTGCAGAACGCTTTGTACGTCTGCTCCCGTAGATAATTCATTCTGCTTTTATCCGTATTGGGCAAACTACACCGTACGGTCCTCCTTTCTTTTTGGAGAAACGATCCTTTCTTCAAATAATGAAGTACCCAGGCAGCTATGCACCGATGATCCGATTTCGAAAAAAGTTTATTAATCAACTAAATACCAAGAATGATAAATACCTGTCACGCAAAAGGAGCGAACCGGCTTCCTCCACCATCAACGAGTACCCATTTTCTACCCCAATCTAAAAAACCAATATGATGATGAAAGACCAATACGAAAAAGTAAGGCTCATCCGGAACAATCGCCTGATCAGCGTTTGTAGCCTGCGAAGGGTATTAGCCCTGGCCTGGGCCATTATGGCCTTATACGGAGGGAGCAGCTTTGCTCAGACCGGCAAGCCGGTAACCGGTACTGTTTTATCCGCACTGGACAACACTCCGATTCCGGGGGTAAGTGTGTTGATCAAAGGATCACAAAGAGGAACCACTACGGATGTTAATGGGAGTTTCAGCATTGAAGCAGAACCCAACAATACGCTGGTGTTTTCCTTCATTGGCTACCAGTCGGAAGAAGTAACTATTGGTAACAAAACGGTGATCAACATTACCTTGGCGGAGGACATTGCGAAGCTGAACGAAGTTGTAGTAGTGGGGTATGGTACCCAAAAAACACGTGATCTTTCCAGTTCGCAGTCGAACGTGACCGAATTGGATATCAAGCGTACGGTCAATACTTCCATTGATCAGGCGTTGCAAGGCCGTGCTCCCAACGTGTTTGTGGCCAGCAGTTCAGGAAAGCCCGGTGCTGCATCTCAAGTCTACATTCGCGGTATTTCTACCATCAACGGCAATACCCAACCCCTTTACGTGATTGATGGGGTGCAGATTTTGCCTCCCAATGCCACGCAGTCGGAAGGACAATCGAACATTCTCGGTAGTCTGAACCCGGATGACATTGAATCGATGAACGTACTGACCGGACCGGGAGCTCAGTCCATTTACGGTTCCCGCGCTTCGAATGGGGTCATTGTAATTACCACCAAAAAAGGGAAAGCCGGAAAAACAAGAATCAATTTCACTTCTCAGTATAACATTCAGACGCTGCCCAATATCATTCCTACTCTGAACCTGCGCGAATACGCGGAATACAGCAATGCGTGGTCCGATATACTGGGGTATGGTCACCAGGCTGAGTTTGCCGATCCTTCCATTTTGGGTGAAGGCACCAACTGGCAGAGAGCCTTGTTCAAGAACGCCGCCATGAAAAAGCAGCAACTCTCCGTGAGCGGTGGTACTGACAAAACCACTTATTACCTTTCCGCCGAACTGTTGAACCAGGACGGTCTGGCTCCCAATTCGGGTTTTGACCGGAAATCGTTCCGCCTCAACCTGGAGAACCAACTGGCCAAATTTGTGAAATTGGGTACGAACCTGTCGATCTCCGGTACCAGCGAGAAGCTGTCCATCAGCGACGACAACATTATCCAGACGGCCATCCAACAGTCACCCGCCACTCCGCTTTACAACGGCGATGGTTCCTGGGGTGGTCCCCAGAATATCACTCCTACCACACCGAATTACATTTGGGTAACCAATCCGGTGGCACTGGCTTATACTAATACCAACAATTACAAGCGTGTTTCTACCTGGGGTACCATTTATGCCGATGTGAACATCACCAAAAAATTGACCGGACACGTGGAGTTCAACGGTACCTTCGGCAACGATGCGCGCGATATTTTTAATCCCTCCTACCAGTTCGGTGCCAATAACTCTACGCAAGGTGCCTTCAACCTGATTTCTTCAGCCAGTAGAACGACCGGCAACAATTATAACTGGACGGCCAACCAACGATTGACCTACGCCGATCGGATCGGTAACCACGATTTTAACGTAACGATTGGTCACGAGGCCCAGGAAGAATTTTCCGAATGGCTATCCGGTTCAGTTACTGGCTTTACCAGCAATAACATCCCTGAGCTTTCGGCCGGTGATACCAAAACCTCCATCAGTGGTAGCGGCCGTAATTCCCGCTCGCAGGAGTCGTATTTTGCCCGTGCAGGGTACATCTTCAACGACAAGTACATTCTTCAGGCTTCGTACCGGGCCGATGGATCGTCCAACTTTGGTCCTAATAACCGTTGGGGCTTCTTCCCCTCACTCTCCCTGGCCTGGCGTTTATCGGCTGAGCCGTTTATGCAGGGCATCAGCAACGTGGTCAATGACTTGAAACTGCGGGCCGAAATGGGTACCACGGGTAATCAGGGATGGAACAACCTGGCAGTGTATTCTACGCTCCGCGCCATCCCTACTCAAACGGGTCAGGGATTTATTGCGGGTAACTTTCCCAACCCCGATCTGAAATGGGAAAGCACCCGGTCTTATAACGTGGGCTTAGACCTGGACGCTTTCGAAGGAAGGTTCCACCTGGTATTGGATGCCTATTTGCGCCAGACCGATAACCTGATCAACGATCTCAACCTGCCTGCTTTTGCCGGTACCTACTCCAGCGTTCCCGGAGCCATTGGTGCGCCGATTGTTAACCTGGGCAATATGGAAAACCGGGGGTTTGGTTTTGCTATCAACGCAGTTCCCGTCCAGGGTAAAGTTGTTTGGAAAGCTGGTTTCAATATGTCGTTCGACCGGAACAAGCTGACCAAACTGAATTCCGACCGTGCCTCCATTATTCGCAAGCCCTGGTTTACCGAAGTACTTTCCCGTGCCGATGTAGGGCAACCCTTGTGGCAGTTTTATTCCTACCAGTACGATGGTATCTTCCAGAACTATCAGGACGTAATGAACAGCCCCAAGCCGGTGAATGTACCGGTTGGACCTAACGGGGTATGGGTAGGCGACGTAAAATTCAAGGACCTGAACGGTGACGGTGTAATCGATGACAAGGACCGGACCCATACCGGCAACCCCTGGCCCAAATTTACCTACGGTTTCAACAGCAGCGTATCGTACAAAGGCTTCGACCTGTCGGTGTTTGTGCAGGGCGTGTACGGAAACCAGGTGTTCAATCAACTACGCTTCGCCAATTCGGGCTTTACCAACCTGGTGCGGGGTGCTTTTACTGAAGCCAAGAATTTTGCGAGACCCAGCAGCCTGACCGAAGGTGACGAATCGGTGGTGCTCCTCAACCCGGGCACCGACGTTCCGCGCGTAGGTTCAACCGCCAATGCCAACAACCGGGCATCAGATAAGTTTGTGGAAGATGGCTCCTACCTGCGGGTGAAGAACATTTCACTGAGTTATTCCCTGCCCCGTACCCTGCTGACCAAATACCTGCCCGTGGAAAACGTGCGGTTCACGGCTGGGGTACAGAATGCCTTCACCATTACGAAGTACAAGGGCTACGATCCGGAAGTAGGTATGTCAGCCGGAATAGTAGGATTTGATAATGGACGGTATCCGGCTTCCCGGATGTACACCTTCGCCGTGTCCGTTGATTTTTAACTTTCAGCATCCCCTTACTAAAGGCCATTAAACTCGAAACAAAATGAAAAAGTATAGTTTATATATTCTTTCCGCCCTGACCTTATTGGTACTTGGCTGTAAGGAGGAATTCCTGGATCGGCCGCCACTGAGTAACCTGACTGCCGGGACTTTCTTCAATAATGATGCGGAACTGGCTAACAGCACCACCGCCCTCTATAACATCGTATGGTTTGGGGCCAACGGCCACGCCATGGTCGCCCTGGGTGATGTTCGGGGAGGTAATTTCTTCCCCCCGTATGGACAGCCCGGTTGGCAGCAGTACGGTGAATTTGCGGTTTCTAACACCAATGGAGAACTCCGTGATTCCTGGGCATCGCTGTTCAACGTGGTTGGCCAGGCGAACGTACTGATCCAGAACGTAAATCAATTCTCTAAACCGGCGGTTTCCGAAACGGCCAAGCGTACGGCCATTGCCGAAGCGCGTTTTATGCGGGCGGTGGCCTACAGCTACCTGGTGCAGAACTGGGGACCGGTACCCATCATTACTGACAACCTGAAGCAGGCAGCCGATACCACGCTGGCCCGGAACACCGTCAACAGCGTGTGGGAATTCGTGATTCGGGATATGCGGTTTGCCAAGGATAACCTTCCGGTTGCTACTGTAAATGGACGGATAAATAAATATTCTGCAGAAGGGATGCTGGCCCGGTTCTACCTTACCCGTTCCGGAATTGTCCCCAACTTTGATAATAACAGTTTCGGCAAACACGCCCGCAACCAGACCGATCTGGATAGTGCCAAATATTACGCCAACGACGTCATTGTGAATGGTCCCTTCAAGTTGATGGAAAACTTTGGAGATTTGTTCCTGACTAAAAACAATAACAACACTGAACAATTATTCGGTTTGCAGTGGGTGCCCCTGCGCGAACCCTGGGGCGTGGGTAACCAGTTCCAGTCGCAGTTTGCAGTGAATAGCACCATCACCGGTGGAACCGACGGCTGGGGAGGCGCTCACGGAGCAACGATTGACTACCTCGAGAAACTGGATCCCGCCGACTCAATCCGCCGCCGGGCCACTTTTATGTTCCCGGGTGACCACTACCCGGAACTGAATAAAAAAGGAGGAGGCTGGAAACAACCCATTCCTTCCGCCGCCGATTGGAATAACTGGGCGAACTTCAAAAAATACATCGTAGGTACCCCGGACGATAATGAAGGAAAAGGCCAGGTGCAGGCGACCGGCAACAATACCTATATGCAACGACTCAGCGACGTGTACCTCATCTATGCGGAGGCGGCTCTGGGAAATAGTGAATCAACAACTGATGCAACGGCACTGGATTATTTCAACCGCGTCAGGAGCCGGGCCGGATTGCCAACCCTCACTGAAATCACCTACGATGCGATTATGTACGAACGGCGTTTTGAATTTGCGCTGGAGGGCGACGCCTGGTATACGATTGCTCGTCTGTACTATTACGATCCGGAGAAGGCTTTGGCATATATCAATTCCCAAAAGAAGGGTGTTTATAAGCTTGAGATCAAAGAAGGAACCGGTATACCCGGCAAAAAACGGGAATTTTTACTCACTGAACGTCAACTATTTCCGGTAAATGCATCGAGGGCTACGATTTTCCTGCCGATTCCTGATTTTGAATTGGCGCAGGCTCCCAACCTGGCAAAACCTCCGGTTGACTATGAATTCAAATAACCGCACGAAATCAACTTCCTTTTCTGGAACAAAAGAAAAAACATGTATGAAAAATAGATCGAATATCAAATTATACCTGGTAGCCTTGCCGCTGGTTCTTTTTGCGGTGGCCTTTCTGGCCTCCTGTAAAAAGGATGATGAAATGGGTGGTCCTCCCGTTATCCAAAGTGTGTACGTGTTGGATACGGTTGCCCGGCACCGTGATAGTCTCATTGTGGGGGCAGAACCCTTTACGTTGTTGGTAATAAATGGATCAAATATGAGCGGTATTCAAAAAGCTTATTTTAATGAATACGAGGCTACCTTCAACACAGTATACAACACCAGCACCAAATTAATCATTCGTGTCCCGTCCGATGCGCCGACGGATGAAACCGCTACCAACCAGATCCGATTGGTGACCGCCCGTGGGGAGGCGACCTACAACTTCAGGATTATTGCAAAGCCCACTGTTTCGGCAGTTGACAAATTTATTTTCGGCGCTGGTCGGGGCGATATTACCATCACGGGTAAAAACTTCAAAGACATGGTGCAAGTAGTTGCTTTTCGGGAAAGAAATACCCCAGCCGAGGTAGTGACAGATAGCGTTGTCTGCGAAATCATCTCCAAAACCGAAGACAAACTGGTGGTACGGATTCCTGAGAATACGCTGAGCCGGGTCACACTGGCTTACACCAACACCAGTGGTACTACCATGGGTGCGAATGTATTTGTAAATGCGGACCAGGCCTACCAGTTCTTTACCGAAGATTTTGGAACGATAGTAGATCAGATCAACAACCGGGAGGCAAAATGGTCAGCCGAAGCCTGGGACACACCTTTTACCGTGAGCACTGATCAGGCCTATTCAGGCCAGAAGTCCCTTGCAATTGCATTAGGTGCCCAGGGTTGGAAGTGGTTTGGGCTTGCTAGTTATTGGGCTATGTTTCGGTATGATCCTGCCTACAAATACGTTGTGTTCGCCGTAAAAGGTGGAGAGAACGCGGTGCCTTTGTGGCTTTCCACCAATGCAACCGTAGATGGTGGGCAGGGCGGCTTCCCCGCTAAAAATCGGATTGAAGTTCCGGCCAATGCCTGGACCTTCTACCGCCTGGCTATTGCTGATCTGGATTATCTGTACGATGGCACCAAGGATATCACCCATATCGGCTTCCGAACCCAGGGGCCCGAAAAGCCGGCCCAATTTTACATCGACGACTTTATGCTAGTCAAATAAGTGACAGTTGCCCGAAACATTGAACAATTTTGGGCTAACCGAGTAAGATAAACAAACCAAAATAACCTGAGTGCGTTTGTCCATCCGTAGAACGGGCTTTCCGGCCTGTCTCACGGATGGACAACTGTTTATGGGATTTAACGTTCGTCCGGATAAGCAGCGTTTGAAACGTTCAATTCTAATTACGTACCACTTAACCAATTCATTCAATTCATGCAAACCCGTTTATTCAAAGATGTTCGCGTTTCCGAAGTAGGTCTGGGCACCTGGCAACTGGGTAGCGCCGACTGGGGTGCCGTCAATGAAGACGAAGCCTTCCGCATCCTGCAGACGTTTGTCAATGCGGGTGGTAATTTCATCGATACGGCCGATGTGTACGGAATGGGCATCAGCGAAAGGCTCATCGGGAAATTTTTGAAAACGCTGAACCAGGAAGTGTACGTAGCAACCAAACTGGGCCGGCGGGGCGACCGGGACTACGGCTGGCCACAAAATTTCAGTTACGATGTGATGCGAAGGCAGGTCGAAGATTCTCTGCAGCACCTGGGGCTTAACCAACTGTTCCTGGAACAACTGCACTGCATCCCTACGGAAGAAATGCGATCCGGTAAGGTGTTCGACCATTTGAGAAAACTAAGTGAAGAAGGCCTGATCCGGTACTGGGGAGCCAGCGTGGAAACTTCAGAGGAGGCTTTGATATGTCTCGAACAGGAGGGCATTTCTTCTTTACAGATCATTTTTAATCTCTTTCGTCAGCACGTGGCTGATGAAGTTTTTGCCAAAGCCAGAGAGAAAAACGTGGCCCTGATCGTACGGGTACCGCTGGCCAGTGGACTGTTGACCGGAAAATTCAACGAAAATACCCGCTTCAGCGAAAAAGACCACCGAAATTTCAATGCGAACGGGGAAGCGTTCAACGCCGGAGAAACCTTTTCCGGAATCGAATTCAAACACGGCCTCAGCCTGAGTCGGGAAATTGCCGGCTTGCTGCCCGACGACCGCACGGCGCAGTGGGCCATTCGCTGGATTCTGGATCACCCGGAGGTAACCACTGTGATACCAGGCGCTACCAGGGAGTCGCAGGTAAAAGGAAACGTAGCGGCATCGGAGTTGCCGCCGCTGGCGCCTTCCGTACACCAGGCATTGCGGCGCTTGTACGACCAGAAAATTTTCCCTTCCATCCGTGGGCATTTTTAAGGTAAATGGCTCTTTGTAAATGATTTAAACTTTTTCATTCTCATTTCAGCCTTTATGCATTTTCCTCCTTGCTATTTCTTCCCCGGCCTGACTTCCATTGTCAGGCAACTGGGAATGATAAGCCTTTGCTTTTTAACCGCCTGCTCGCTGAGCGCCCAGCAATCACCTACCGAAAGCATTCGGCTGAACCAGGTGGGTTATTATCCCAACGCACCCAAAATAGCGGTACTGGTGGGAGAGTTTCCTACGGATGCGTTTGTAATCAAAACGCTCGGGAAAGGGAAGAAGGTTTATACCGGAAAGTTTTCTCCGGTTCGATCCGATGAATTTTCCGCTAAACCTACCCGGATCGCTGACTTCTCAGGCTTAAAAACGGCCGGCAGTTACGTATTGGAAGTGCCGGGAAAAGGAACTTCCCATCCCTTTGAAATTCGTCCGAACGTACACGAATCCGTGTCCAAAGCCGTCATTAAGGGCTTTTACTACCTGCGGGTATCTACGCCCCTCACGGAAAAGTATGCTGGTAAGTGGAGCCGTCTGGCCGGGCATCCCGACGACCGGGTGCTGATTCATTCTTCGGCAGCCAGTGAGCAGCGGCCAGCGGGTACGGTCATCTCTTCGCCGGGTGGTTGGTACGATGCCGGCGATTACAATAAGTACATTGTGAATTCGGGAATTACGGTGGGCACACTGCTGGCGGCCTACGAAGACTTTCCGCTCTACTACCAGGGCCTTTCGCTCGACCTGCCCGAAAGCAACAACCAGGTACCCGATCTGCTCGACGAAACCCTATGGAACCTGCGCTGGATGCTCACCATGCAGGACCCTCACGACGGCGGCGTCTATCACAAACTGACCAATGCGAAGTTCGACCCGATGGTGATGCCCCACCAGGCCAGAGAAACCCGCTACGTAGTGCAGAAGAGTACAGCCGCCGCCCTCGACTTTGCGGCCGTCCTGGCCCAGGCCAGCCGCGTGTACCAGCCTTTTTCGCGCGAATTGCCCGGTCTGTCCGACTCCTGCCGATCGGCAGCCATGAAGGCCTGGAATTGGGCCAGATCGCATCCGGACGTGTTGTACGAACAGGAAAAGATGAACCAGCAACACGCTCCGGCCGTCAGCACCGGCACCTACGGCGACCACTCCCTTAGCGACGAATGGATCTGGGCCGCGGCAGAAATGTACGTGACCACGAAAGACGATGCCTACTATCGGGCGGTCAACCTGTTTCCCGATGAGCAAATGCCGCTGCCATCCTGGAACCAGGTTCGGCTGCTGGGTTATTATACCCTGGCTCGTTTTGAAAATGAGCTGACGCCCGCTGCCCGGAAAGATTTGCCCGGCCTTAAGAAAAGGCTGATCGACTTTGCTGATGAACTGTTAAAAGGGGTGGAAACCAGAGCTTATCAGACAGTAATGGGCCGTTCGGAAAAGGATTACATCTGGGGCAGCAGTTCGGTAGCTGCCAACCAGGGCATTGCTTTGTTGCAGGCCTATCGCCTGACGGGGGATTCCCGCTATAGCCAGGGAGCCCTTTCCAATCTGGATTACCTACTGGGCCGAAATGCTACCGGCTACTCTTTTGTAACCGGCCACGGCGACAAAACGCCCATGCATCCGCACCACCGCATATCCGAAGCGGATCAGATTGTGGAACCGGTGCCCGGCCTGCTTTCCGGTGGACCCAATGTCCAGGCTCCCCGGCAGGACAAATGCCCGGATTACCCTTCTGCATATGCCAATGAAGTCTTTACTGACCAGGTCTGCTCTTACGCATCCAATGAGATTGCCATCAACTGGAATGCACCGCTGGTCTATCTGACCGGAGCGATAGAGGCCCTGCAAAACAAGAGCGGTGTTTCCGTTGGCAAGAAGTAGCTGAAAGGAGACCGTAACCAGGGAGGCAGCCGCAAAAATGGTCTTGGCTTTCCGTTTATAGTGTTTCTGATGACACATTCAACAAAAAGAGAGCGTCACCTAGTGCATCCTACTTGCTGATTAGCGGTCTACTATTCATTTGGCTAGAAGGGGCTGGAAGCAGGATAAATGAAGTTTTTTGCACCGAAGGAGCATCCTGTTTATAGGTTATCACCCCTTCTTCCTCGAATCCGACTCTAGCGGAGTCACCTTGCCTTCGCAAAGGTGACTCCGCTAGAGTCGGATGAACTGGAGATGCCAGGGACTATAAACCGGAAACTCCTCCGGAGCGATTCCCATTCAGTCCGCTGGTGGAAGGAATGATTGTAGATTTTCCAGAAGGACAAAAAAGGATGCTTTCCAAAAAGCGCATGAAACATAAACAGGCTCGGACGTTTTAAAAATGTTTCTAATCACCGATTCAACCACCAGAGAGAGTAGTCTACCATTTCATTCAATCAGACCACGGATTTACCTTATTGCACTCAATCATTCACTTGGCAATAAAGTGGCGGGAAGCACTATAGTTTAACATCGTCAATCATTCCGGTCTTCATACTCCTTTTCTCCGGTCTCTCTTGTTCCGGTCTCCTTTCTTATTCTTTCTGTCGTATAAAAAGCCTTTCCCAAAGAATATCGCCCAGCCCGTTGCCGTGAACCCCGGCAATCATGATGTCCTCATCGGCATAGCGGATGTGAAAGTGAGGTGCGTTGTTACGAAGGAATATCAGAATATAACCCACAAAATGTCCCTGATTCAGAAACGAATCCAGCACGGTAGCTGCCTGCTGAAAGGTAAGTACCAGGGAGATCAAACTTTCCGTAACAGTTAACTGTATTTTTTCGAATGGATCTTCTTTTTGTTCAAAAATCCATTTTCCTATATAATGCTTTTTGGTTTGGAGCTGATGCTGTAAATACCATAGTTTGTTCATAGCTGCTTTATGCAAAAACCTGTTTTTTAACATATATTTCCATCAGCAAGCCCATCCGTTCTCGTAGATGATACGGAATATCTACCGGGCAAAAAGATGCCAGGACATTTATTTTATCATCAGAGCTTCAGTATATGGCTCTACCACAGGGTATTCAGGTTCTGTCTTTTGTCAGATCGAATTTTACGAAATTTTCAAACCAGGGTTTCAGGGGCTTTCTGTGTGGCGTTCAATGCTGACAAGACGAGGGAGTAGCTCAGTATACAAAAGCACACTCAAAATGCATAAAATACCGGTTTTAGCATATTAACCGCTCCGATGGCAGTGAATGAAAATAAATGCTTTTTATAGGTAAAATTATATTTTTCAGATAGGTATTTATGGCTGTTTCTGGCGAATAACACGTAGGCGATCGGGTGCTTGTGAGGAGAGGATAAGCAGAATGTAGAAAAGCCCGGAGACCATTCCCCGGGCTTTTGCTGGCAATAATTTCTAGAAAATGGAAAGCAGATACCGATGGGAGTGTTACCATAGGTATCACAGCCTTCCAACGTCAAATAAGGTTAAATCGTATGCCATTGCCGTACCCGGCATTCACATGCAAATAATAGGGCCGGCAAAAGGAAAGAAAAGGTGGTTTAAACGATGCCCAGAATGATGGACAGCAACTTCCAAATGGCCCCTAGGGCCATTACAACGATCAGAATGTTAGCAATTGTGCGAGCATAACGGCGCAGATCAAAAGCGGTACGACGGAGAAACACGGAAATGTGGGTTTTTAGAAAAGGTTCGCTGCAAAAATAGAAGTATTCCAATTAAAATATACAATATTTAAGATTTAATCTTGTAAATATTTTTTAATCGAAACCTGCCATTTTCTGTTCTTAACAAACCCTTCCATCCTTCAACACTGAAGCGCTTTGAAAACCGTAAAAGAAGTCGATCAGCGCATGAGTTTTTTTAATAAAGCACCCGGCAATTGAACCCCGGCCAGGCTGTCCGCGCGAATGTCAACCGACCCGAAAACGTCTTGCTGCACCAGGAAGGAACTGGAATCATTTACCTGAACACGGGCCGTTTCGATCCGGTTTTCCGGCCCTATTTGTAAAAAGCCATTCCGCTGAACCGTAGCCGATAAGCTCCGGATGGTGTTGTTGGATAGGAGCATCGTGCTGCGTTGCCCTTCGTGGAGTAGAACCCAGTCGGCATCCTTCCAATCCTTGAGTTTGCAGGTGCTACCCTGGGCCAGAATCGTGTGCAGCACCGGAGCAAAAATGTAGGCTACGGGCGGCTGACGAAGGGCATCGCCCACGCGATAAAAATAAGGCTGTCCGGTCCATAGGTAAGAGAGTTCAAGGGTGTCGTTCCGGACTTGCCATTTTACCTCATTAGAGTCTTTGGCCGATACCCTTACTTCGTATGCGGTGCCGGGCTGGAGTTGAATTAATCCGGCATGGCCCCCGCTGAGCTTTACTACTTTAAAAGGCGGCAATTTCGCCGTCTGATAACCATAAAAAGGGTCTTTGAAATCAATTTTTTCGTATTCAGCCTTCAAGACCAGGTTAGAACTCAAAATAGCGGCCAGGGTAACGGTCAGCAGAGCAATTAACAATCGGTTACTAGTTTTCATGTGGTATTCAGGGTTTGATGGGGTAGGTCTCCGATACAAAGGCGTCGTAGCGCTGCTGCAGTTCTTCCATACTGATATTGAGCAGATACAGCGTACGAAACAGTTCCGGCAGTTCGCTTTCCAGAAAACGTTCCTTCCGGTAGGCCAGAATGCGTTCTCTGGCTTCGTCGGAAGCAAAGAAGCCAATGCCCCGCTTGTTGAAAATGATCTCTTTGCTCTGTAGAAAGTCGTAAGTACGCATCACCGTATTGGGGTTTACTTCCAGCAACATACCCAGTTCGCGTACCGAGGGAATCCGATCGCCGGAAGGCCATTTTCCCAGTAGCAACTGTTCGCAGACGTAGTCCGCGATTTGCAGGTAAATGGACTGTTTATCTTTAAATTCCATAGAATATTCTTTTTAAAGCTCTTTCTCTTTCAACCGCACAAAAGCAACGCCCCAGAGGCTTACCACCAGCAGAACCAGAAAAACCCAGATCAATCGGCCGGTTGTTTCTGGGAACGCTACTACGTACCTTTTGAGATGGACAAAATCCCAGGAAGTGAAAGGAAAAGTGACCAGATAGCTGGGGTAAGACAAAAAGTAGCTAGCCAGCAGGTAATTGAAAACAAAGGCGAACAAACCGACTGCCATCAGTGCCGCCGCCGATTTGACGTAGGCGTACTTCGGAAAATAAATGGATCCTAAAAACACGCCGGCCTGAATCAAAATGAAGAGATAGGTCAGAAAGGTAGCCGGTTGCTTCGGAATGGGATGATATTGGGGCCCATCGGGCGGTAAACGCTGGTTGGCTATTTCAATAAAACGAACGTGGAGGGTCCAGAATAGCAACAGGAAAAAGGCGGCCAGGAGGATGTAAAAAAGCCAGGCCACCAGAAATTTTTCGAGCCGGGAGGCCGGTACCATCAGCGCAGGGATGCCTTTAGACGCTGAACTATAAGGCAGAAAAGCCATACTACTTATCAAACTGCCGCCTAGCAGTACACAAGTAAAGAGCGCCAGGATTTGAAGAACATCCAGCAAGGAACTGTGCACCTTAGAGAACAGAATCGGGGTCATGAGCAGCAGCATCAGGCCGACTAGGACGCCCGAAGAAATGAGGTAATTGCGGCCGTTTTCGGCGTAATGCAATCGGAGCAACAACCAGAAGCGCCGGGAACTGAATAATTGATTCATAATCGGGTGAAGAGAAAGGGCTAAAACCAAAGGAAACGAGGAAGCGGGGTACCCGAAAGCAGGCACTGCACCAGCAGCGCAAGTACCATAAGTAGCGTGATCATCGGTCGCGTTCAAATATCTGCCGCACCCGGTCGGGCTGGTTCATCACGGCGTGAAACAATCTTTCCAGGTCTACCCGGCTTTCTTCCCGGTCGGAATTCTCCATTACTACGGTATATCCCCGCAGGGAAGGCTCGGCGTACAGAATGCGTTCGTCGCCCTCGGTGTCGCCCATCGTAGCAAAGTGCAGCCGCTCTTCCACCAAATCCAGGCTCTGATGCAGCAGGATTTGACTTTCCTCCAGGATAATGACCGAATCGATCAGGTTGTCCAGATCGCGCACCTGGTGGGTCGAAATAAGGATCATCCGGTCGGCTTCCAGGGCAGCAGAAACCAGCTTCCGGAACTGGCTTTTTGAGGGAATGTCCAGTCCATTGGTCGGTTCGTCCATAATGATCACGCGGGTGTTGGTCGCCAGCCCGAAACCGATCAGTACTTTTTTCTTCTGCCCGAAAGACATAGCCGTGAGTCGATTGTTCAGTGGAATGTCAAATTCGCTGAGGTAGTAGCGGAATTGGTCGGCATTGAAATGGGGGTAAAAAGGCGACCAGACCGAAATGTACTGATCGATACTGACCGGCGGCAGATCGATTTCTTCCGGAATAAAAAATAACTCCTGCAGAAAGGCCGGCTGTCGCTGGCGGGGTTCGTAGCCAGCCACCCGGATGGTGCCGGAAGTAGGGAAGAGCAGACCGGCCATATTACGGAGCAGACTGGATTTGCCGGCCCCGTTCTTTCCCAGCAGGCCGTATATGTGCCCCGGCTTGAGCGTCAGGCTTAGGTTTTCAAACAGCGGCTGCTGCCGACTGTATCCGAACGTAATGCGATCCAGATGCACCATACAGATTGAATTAGTGTATTAGTATAATAGTACACTACAAACGTATGCGTTTTTTCCAGACTTCCAAACAAGAGCAGAAATAAATCAGAAGAAATTTCTCCAGCGAAAAATGGTGCCTGGTAAGTAGCTTAGGTGCTACCAATGGCCAATTCCCGGGAAATGGGAAAATAAAAAACGGACGTTTGCTGGAATTGGAATTACAGCCTGTGTACAAACATTAGAGTAGAAGGAAATGCTTTCTGATGGATTCTGGTGCGCTGGAAAGGACCTGTAAGTATACGCCCGGCGTAGACACGTCTCCAGTAAGAACACTCCTCAAGGCGTTTTCTTACACGGGATGAGCGCAATCATAGAAAAAATGGTTCTGTACGTACTTTCCAAAGCCCTAAGTAGCTCCCTGCTTCAGAATGTGCATCGTGAAGGGAATCAGATACGAACTATTCATCTTCAGATAGGCGTACCCATCCTTGAGGAATTGCCGGTACTGTTCCGGGTACTTTTCTTCCACTTTCAGATATTCAAACAGTTTAGGAATATCAGCGTTGACCAGGCCCTGTTTTTCAAAGGCAAACTCCGGATTGAAAAAATAAAGGTGTTCACCCTTGGTATTCCGTTCAATAAGGTAGAAAATCTTGTCAGATGCGTAGTACTGGGTTTGAATCTCCGTATCGTCGATAACCCGATTGATCAGTTCATAATTGTTAAGGTCCATACAATGAATGTTTATTGATGCATCGTGTCAAAAAATGGTTTTTTCCTAATAACGAAAAACGGGCAAAATGGCTGCTTCAGGCTTCCTGTCTTTCGGTCTGCAAAGGACGATGAGCCCTTTGTCCGCCGGCACTGATGGTATATACGGGCGTTTCGTGGTAGCGGGAAGCAATCACAATCTCCGTTTCTCCGGAGTACGGCGCAAACAGGTCGCTGAGCAACTGCGGATGGTTGTTCTCTTTGGAAATGTGGGAGAGCAGCACGTGGCTCAGGGAAGTATGTTTGTAGGCTGTAAACATCTCTAAAGCCTGGCGATTGGAAAGGTGGCCTTTACCGCCCCGGATCCGGCGTTTGAGGTAGTACGGATACCGGCCCTTGTCCAGCATTTCTTCGTCGTAATTGGCTTCCAGGAAGGCGGCGTGACACTGGCTGAAATGCTGAATGAGGTGTTCACAGGGAACCCCGATGTCGGTAAATACCCCTACCCGGGTGTCCTGATAATCAACGACAAAGCTGTGCGGGTCGGAGGCGTCGTGAAACTTGGGGAAAGCCGTAATGCTCAGTTCGCCAATGGCAATGGGTTCGTAAGCCCGAAAAGGCCGGATGGGAAAGTAGTGCCCGATGAGCCGGGAATGGTACAGGGTAGGAGGGGTGATGTAGACCGGCAACTGGTATTTGCGGGCCAGCCGGGGAATGCCGCTGATGTGGTCGGAGTGTTCGTGCGAAACAAAAATGGCCTTCACTTTGGCCATGGATAAACCCAGGCGACGCATCCGGTTTTCGGTTTCCCGGCAGGAAATGCCCGCGTCGATCAGCACGGCTTCGTGTTCATTGCCTACGTAATAGCAATTCCCGTTGCTACCGGAATTCAAAGAAGTAATGTATAAAGACATAGGTGGCCCCGGCCAGATCGGGGAGTTTTAAGCGTACATGCGTTTGCTTGTAAAAAAAATAATTGCGTGTTCTGGATGATTTAGCTTTCTCCCGATGCCTGTCCTGTCTGATCAGAAGAATGCTTCCTCAAGTTAAGGGGATGGATTGAAAAAGCCCGGAAATGAGTGGAATTTCTGCCCGAATTTTTTTGGTGTGTTTAACAAATAAACTTTTATTACCTGGTTGTGTCTGCCGGGCACTAAGAGGGGCTTTGTCTTGTTGGGCCTGAAAATAATTGGATTGTCCATGAAAAAGAAAATCCTGGCTATTTCCGGCAGCACCCGGAGCCGATCTGTCAACCTGAGTATCCTGCAACACATTGCCCGGCTCATGGCCGATCGCTGGGAGGTTCGGCTGTATGATGGTCTCACTCAACTGCCTTACTTCAATCCCGACCTGGACCAGCCGGAGTCACCTGCCGAAGTACTGGCGTTTCGGAAACTCATTGCGGAAGCCGACGGAGTCATCATCTGTACGCCCGAATACGTGTTTAGCCTGCCGGGTGCTCTGAAAAATGCCATCGAATGGACCGTCTCCACCACGGTGTTCTCCGACAAGCCCACCGCCCTGGTCACGGCCGCTGCCTCCGGTCAGAAAGCACATGAATCTCTGCTGCTGATCATGAAAACGCTGGGCGTGGCGCTGGGAGAAGGAGCCGATTTCCTCATCTCATCGGCCAAGGGAAAAGTCAGTTCCGAAGGAGAAATCACGGACGCTTTTACACTGCAACAAATCCGTTCATTGACCCGCTCTTTTGAAGCAGTACTGGCAAAGGTGCCGGTCAAAGAATAGTTTCAAATCCCTTCTCTGCTCCGGAAACCATTCTTTTGCCCTCAGGGTTTACTTCAAAACCACGCTGGCACCCCAAACCAACCCGCATTTGCCAGAACTGAATGGAATATTTACAATGGAAGAAAAAGCAAAGTTACCCGGAGGGTTTTTAGATAAATGGATGGTGGATCAGGACGTGAGGACTCCCTTTAGCGAAGAAGAACAGACGGAAATTATTCAAGTATATCCCTATGAAGATCAAAAAAGCAAAGGCTACATCCGCTACGTGATTCGCGGCAGGCAAATGATCATTATTGATTGTCTGGTGGTGGAGTACAAGGAAAAAGAAGAATAAAATCCCCTTCCGAATCCACACATTGACTCAGTGATTGAGTTCGGAAGGGAAAGCATTCGTACAAATGCTTAAAAGCAAGTACATTCGGGCCAAATTCACCTTTCTCACCCTTGCTTACCCGTATGAAAAAAAGCCTGCTTTCCCTGCTCATTCTGCTCTGGTTCACACTACCATCTGCCTGGGCGCAGATCGCGCCGCAAGCCCTGAAAGACTGGAAAGATCAGAAGTATTCCATGTTTATCCATTGGGGCGGCATTTATTCCGTTCTGGGTGGGGTGTGGGATGAGAAGCCCGTGAGTCGGGGACTGAGCGAACAGATTCAGGCCCACGCCGGCATATACAGCGACACCTACGCCGAAGTAGCCCGCCAGTTCGATCCCCGGCGCTGGAACCCCGATTCGATTGCCCTGCTGGCCAAAGCGGCGGGTATGCGCTCCATTGTGATCACTTCCAAGCACCACGACGGTTTCTGCATGTGGAATACCGCCACCACCGACTTCGACGTGGTGGATGCAACGCCTTACCAAAGAGACGTACTGAAGGATCTGTCGGAAGCCTGTAAGCGGCACGGCATTCGTTTCGGCCTCTACTTCTCCCTCATCGACTGGCATTATCCGGCGGCATCGCCCATTTCCAGCCACAATTCCGACTCCATTACGCCCGCGCACCACAATTACAACAAACAGCAGATTACCGAACTACTTACGCAGTACGGTCCGGTTTCCGAACTTTGGTTCGATATGGGTTCTCAAAGCCTGGCGCAAAGCCGGGAAATGCGTGAACTGGTGCATCGGCTGCAGCCTAATTGTATGATCGGTAGCCGCATCGGCAACGACATGGGCGACTTCAACGTGATGGGCGACAACCAGGAACCCGACTACGTCATTGGCGTGCCCTGGCAGTCGCCCGCCTCCTTTTTCGACGAAACCTGGGGCTACCGTTCCTGGCAGGAAAGGGGCAGTCGCGAAGAAAAATTCCGGGAAAAGCTGAGCAGCCTGATCCGGGTCGTCAGCCGGGGTGGGAAGTATTTGCTCAATATCGGTCCCCGTGGCGATGGTTCAGTCGTAGAATTTGAAAGAGACGTACTGCTCGACATCGGGAGGTGGCTGAACAAAAATGCGGAAGCTGTTTACGGCACTACCGCCGATCCTTTTCACACGACGTTCTCCTGGGGCAATGTCACCAGCCGGCCCTACAAACTGTACCTGTTCCTGCTTTCCCCTCCCGAAAACGGCAGTATACTGCTGGCAGGGCTCAGCGGAAAAGTACGCCGGGTGTCGGTGCTGGGAGAAAAAAGCCCATCGTTTGGGGTAACAAACAGTCCGGAAGGCGTGCGTATCAAGTTGCCAAAAAACTTTCACCTGGAGAAGGAATTCAAGGTGCTGATGCTGGAGTTTTCCGGAGGCTATCAGGTAGCTCCTTACCATCCCATTGCCGTTGCCGACACGTTTGAGCTGAGCCCGGCGAATGCCGTCAAGCACTACAGCCATTCCGGCATCGACTACAATTCCCGTTTTCAGAGCACTATCAAGGAATCGTGGACGGTAAGAGGACGGCAAACGGAAACTTTTCAGCCCGTACTGTATTACAGCGAAGAAGAGCAGGGAACGGAGATCGATCTGGAGATGAATGGGCAAACCCGAGTAGTTAAGTTGGAAGGTGGCCAGGCACAAAATCTGAACCCGGTACCGGTACAGTGGGGGCCGATTTACCTGAACGGTCCGTTCTGGTCGGGCATCGACGGATTGCACGGAAAAGGTGCCGATATCGATCCCCGCCAACCCTGGCCGAATGCCGACGGAAAGCCCTGGACACCAAAATCCGATTGGAAGAACGGGGATACGTACCAGTTGCCCGCTGGTATGAATACCGCCTATTACGTGTTGCAGGAGATCGCTTCAGATACGGAGCAGTCTGTGCTGGTGGGCATTACCAGTGGCGACGGCATCCTGGTGCTATTCAACGGTCAGGAATTGTTGATGCACAACAATCCGGAAAAGCAGAGCCGCCGGAAAGACATCGTGCTCCTGCCGCTTCGGAAAGGGAAAAATCAGTTGGTGGTGAAGTTTTACAACAATTTTCAAAAGCGCATTCCGGTAGCCATCGACACGCAGGTGTCTCAAACCCTCTACCGGCTGGAGATGGCTCCGGTGACCCTGCAAAGCGGCAAACACCACGCTTTTAGCTGGCAGCGGCACCAGCCAGCGTCGCCCCACCAGACTATACGCTTACCCAACCTTTCCTTGCAATTCATCAAAACGGCCAATGGTACGGAAGCCGGACGCAACAAAGGACAAGCCGGGAAGTGACGGGCTTTGCGGATTAGATTGTTATTAATTGCGGGTCGTTCATCCGTAGCGGAGGCGTTATGAGTTTTAACTATTAAACCGCCCCATCTGAGTTCTAGATTGTCAGATGAAGTGGTAGAATAGTAAGCTGTATTAAACTGTCATTCTGCCGGGTGGCTGCGTGCCCCGGCAAAATGACAAATTAGAGATAGACGCATCAATAGCCTGAAGAGGCTAAGTCCCCTGCTAACTTGGGACGCTTCGTTTGTTAAATTTCATAAGGCGTGTTCCTACAGGCGTATCCACGCCGGGCGGGTTCCTACGATTTTTCCAACCTTTGATTCGCACAATGGAGTGACGTGTGCTTAATGAGCGGGAGAAGACAGCGCCGTTCCCCGTTCGGTCTGACCGACCTTCAAGCCCCTGACCAGCACAATCATTAGCGTCAGTACCACCGTGGCATCCAGTGCGATCAGCTCTTTGCCCATCGTAGAAACCGCCGGATCGATCAGACGGCTCACCAGGTGGAGCAAAAGCAGACCGTTCATCGCCACGATCGCCCCAACCACTTTGCGGGGCGTTTCCTTTTTCAGGGCGGCATAAGTAGCCAAGCCCGTCAATACCAATAATTCAATCCCGAAAAGCAAGTTGTGCCCCTGGGTGACTTCGTTTACTACTTCCCAACGGCCATGGAAGAAAAAGGCGGCGAATGCCATAATTTCCGCGAAGGCCACGTTGGCCCAAAGTGCTTTGGGCAGTACCTGAGCAGTTTTCATAACGGTAAATGGTTTGGTGAAACATCGGTTGATGATGTAAAAGTAGCGGAGCCCTACTGCCAACTGATTACCCGATGCTGCCAATCCATTACCATTTGGCGCCAATCGTATGGATGCGTATTACCGGTATGCATTCCTGGTTTATACTTGTAATATGAAAAATGAACAACCCGATCTGGTGCTGCCGTTGCTGGCGTACGCCGCCCAGAGAGACCTCTCCCCCGAACGATTGTGCCGACTCGCAGGCCTGGATTTCGATGCCCTGCAAAGAGGAAAGGCGGCTCCACTGACGGACAAGCAATTCAATGACCTTTGGTTGAATGCCTGTCACCTGAGTCACGATCCGCTGTTTGGGCTGCACTTCGGGGAGGCCATGCAACTGGCCGCATTGGGGGCGGTTGGGCAGATGCTCCAACTGAGTCGCACGGTGGGAGAGGCCCTGACGCTGGCTGCTTCGCTCACGCACCGCCTGACTTCGTTATTCACCATGGAAGTGGAACGAATGCCCGCCACCTTTCGCCTGCACCTGCTTCCTGTACCGGAGTCGGTCCGGGAAGCACCTTTCGCTTTCCGGCAAATGATGGATTTCTGTATGGTGTTTGCCCGGCACGAACTCGACGGGCTGGTGTTGGAAAAGGTACGGCCCCTTTCCGTTACGCTGCCCGATGAAGTAGCTGCAAAAGAAGAGTACGAAAGAATATTCCGGTGCCGGATAGAGCAGGGGAGCCATTACTCCATCGAATGGGAAGGCCGCTACTGGGATGTCCCACTGCTGACGGCAGATTATGAGATGCAGCGGGTATGGATGCAGAAAGCCGGTGTGACCCAGGTGGATGTCCGTAAACAACCCGCCCTGAAGGAAAAGGTAACGCACTTTTTACTGACCAATGCGTACCTGGGCATCCCAACGCTGGAAGGCATGGCGGCCAACTTCAACACCAGTGCCCGCAGCCTGCAGCGGCGACTACAGGAAGAAGGTGTGACCTATCAGCAGCTGGCCGATTCCATCCGCAAATCGCTGGCCCTGCATTACCTGCAATCGGGCCAGTATCCGGTGAAGGAGATCTCCTATATGCTGGGTTACAACGAACTGAGCGCTTTTTCCCGGGCCTTCCGCCGCTGGACCGGCACCACGCCGGTGAGCTACCGGAGGGGATAGGCAATCAGACTCATTTTTCCGCGTACACTGTGCTTCTCGATCGTTGCACAGTGGCAGTGGTTTGACCATTCTTCCGTTTTATCGCCACTTTTTCTGAACATTTATCCTTCTTCCGTCGGCCCCACCAGATGCAAAAACCGGTAACGGGCAATGAAGCAGCTACCAGGCTGGCCAGAAAAGCAAGCAGTTTGCCGGCAAATCCCCCGATGGCACCCACGTGGATGTCGTAATTCATCCGGGCCAGCTTGTCGGCGGCACTGGCCTTCTTGAATCGCCCCCACTGGTGATCGACCGATAATTCGCGCAGGGTGTACTGATCAAAATAGCGGTAATCAATTTTCCAGTAAGTGTCAGGATCGGGGTTGATATTGGCCACGATGGGCGAATTTTTTTGTTCGGGAACGTGCACTTCCATGTTCTCCGCTCCCGGATATTCGGCTTTCATCATTTCCCATACCTGGTCGATGGCGGGTGCCGTGCGAATGGCGGCTGCGTGCGTGGTATCGGAAGGGGGTTCCTGGTAGGGGAGCAGGGTTTTTCCTCCCGAAGTAGCCCAGTAGGTAGTTTTGGCAAACCACTGGAAACCCCAAACCAGACCGGTCAGGGCCAGAATGATGACAATCCAGGTGGAGTAAAAGCCCAGCACCTGGTGCAGGTCATAGTTTTTCCGTCGCCAGCGGGCGCTCCATTGAATGCGGAAGCGCTGCTTGGTCGCGGCTTTGTTCCGGGGCCACCACAAAATCAAGCCGGTAATGAGCATGACCACGAAGACCAGCGTAGCCGAAGCCACGATGGGCTGACCGATGGCCGGAGGAAGCCAGAGGTAGAAGTGGCCCATCAGCACTACCCGGAAAAAATCGCGGTCCATGTCTTTCACCTTGAGCACTGCGCCGGTGTAAGGGTTGAGGTAGACGATGTAATAATAGTCCGGATCGAAGCTATAGAAAGATACCTGAGCCGCCCGCGTAGGACCGGTATAATGCACGCTGTGCACGTGTTTATCGGGCAGTTGCTGCCGGGCAATGGATTCCAGCCGGGAGGGAGGCAGAAAGGCCGCCGATTGGGCTTCCACAAAACGATACGGTTGGGTCAGGTCACTGATTTCACTCTGAAAGGCGTACAGGCAGCCGGTGAGGGCGATAATCAGCACCAAAAGTCCGGACGTAAGTCCAAGGCAGAGGTGAAGGTTGCCGATGAGTTTGCGGAATGTCATAGTCTGGAATTTAGCGTCTGCACAGAGTCGGAAGTTTCCGGGCGATTCGCCCTGGGTATGGCTTTCGGAATGGAAGCGGTAGATTCATCATGGGAGTAGTAAATAGAGCAACCGGATTGCATACCTGGATACCCCGCACTGAAAGTGGATGGAAGGTGGATGAGGAAACGGAGGCCGGCATGCTATTTAGACTAAATACAAACTGTCGCAAAGATGGATTTGGAATCACTTGCATCCAAACTTTATTTAGAATTTATCTAAATAAAGTTTGTAGGTAACGGAAGAGGTCAGTCAAACCTCAATGCCGGGTGGAAATTCATATCGCTGCTGTGTCGTGATGGGATCAAACTGGTGCACCCCGGAGAGCGCTCGTTCTTTGCCACTTGAGGCATATTTGAGCCGTTACCTATGACCTGATCAAAAATCATGACTGAGGGCTTTTGGCGTCATTTCCAAAATTTTTAACCCTTGTCTGTTTACCTAAGCCATTTAACAGCACCAAGGAAAGAATTCATTTTTCATCCGTTCTGTGCCAAGGGCAGCGCTGGTAGTTCAGGTAATTACTTTCTAAGCCGCTGTCGGGTCTTTCACCAGGTTGGCCTGCCTTAAAATCTTCTCAACATTAAAATCCCATCCTCATGACCCAGGAGCAATTATTGGAAATGCTTACCTCCGTCACCGGCCATCTGCAGGCAGAAAACGAAGCCGACGAACCGCTTTTAGAAAAAGTGCAGCAAAAGGTAGCGGGTGTGTTATTGAAACAGGACCCCCGCACTTTGCGCAATAAGGCGCTCTCCATTCAGTCTTCCGACCTGTTCTTTTCCCGTAACATCCAGCAAAACCGCTTGTCCAGGTTGCATCTGGCGGCAGAGCGCACGCTGCAACAGCCCACCGAAGACAACCTGCGGGTATTTGTACGGGAAGTGTCGGTACAAACGACGCAAATCAGCGGCAGCCTTCCCGATTGGGCGGCGGGAGCAAAAGTGGTGGAAACGGCGGGGCCTTTTTTACAAAACGATGGGCGACGGATCTGGGTAGATTTTTTCCGGGTAGAAAAGTTAGTGGCCCTGTATATACAAGGGCAACCCCAGCCCGCTCTCCTTTTCAAGACCGCGGTAAGCACCCGGCCGGTACTGATCAACCAGCCTCCCATTGGTATAGCCCAGAATTATACTTTGCTGGCGGGCAGCGTGTGGATCAACGCCCGCCAGCTTTCTCCCCAGGCACCCACCGACCGGTATTGCGGTTTGCGCGTGAAAGGAGGTAGTTTGCAATTGAGTGCCATGCCAGTCTGGCAAAACAACCGCCTGGAGATCGGACCGGCGGTAAAAGCCGGGCTCAAGCTGGAGCTACGGGCAGCGGAAATAACCGACGCCGATCCAGCCAGTCCCTTTGGAGTCGATGCCCGGAACGCGGAGTATCATTTGCCGGAGCAATTTACTTTCACTTTCAGCGGGCAAGGGCGACAGTTCGGGGAAATCGGACCGATGAAGTGGAAAGTCTACGGGCAGGCTGCTGCCTTTGAATGGAATGCCAACCAGCAGCAGGCCGAATACCATACCGCCCTGAGTCGTCTGCTCATTCCCTTTACCTGCGACCAAACGCACCTGGAAGTAAGCCAGAGCCAATCGCCCTTCGTGGTGTTGGGCGGGAAGGCACCCATACAAAAATCGTATTGGGCGCTACCTGCCGCCCAACTGGACATCAATCAGCCGCTGGAAGCCGCCGGAAGCGGAGGTGTGCTGGTGCAGTGTGGCAAGGGCTTGTCGATGCGCTGGTCCCAGCTGGAAAACAAATCGCTCAGTCTGACCCAGCCCCTGATTCTGGGCGAACCGGGGCGAATCGGCCTGACCGACCTGGAAGCGGACGGATTGGGCGCTACGCAACGGATGGAACTGTGGAAGGATGCGCAGAATCCGCACGGGGCAATTTTGGATTTCCGTTATGGAAAGAAGGCGGCGGTGGTATTCAACACCCTGAGCAAAGGCGACGAAGCGCTCTGGACGATGGCCGATGCCATCGTGAACACGGACCGGCCGGTGAAGGTAAACGGAGAAGCCATTCCCGTTCGTACTAAAAACAGCGTGCTGATCCTGGCCGCCAGCAAAACCCGCCAGTTGATCTCTCTGTACGATGACAACCTGATTCAGGACAATGCCCCGGCCGTATTGACACCTTCGGCACTTCCGCCGGCTGAGCGGTTGGCGCTGGCCCTGGACAACGCGCTTTTTACCACTACCCCCGCCAAAGGCTGCCTGCTGTTTGGGCAGTGCAGTAAAAACTGGCAGAAAGTAGACAACGGCGTGTTGTTCCTGACCTTCGGAATCTATCACTACCTGCCCACCCTGCCTGATCCCTACGCTGCCAACCTGGGCATCCTCCGGCGGCAGTTTGAAGGCCAGACCATTCCCGGCACGGTCGATACCCCAGCCGGCGGACAGGTCTGGCTGCAACTGGTGGCACAGGTGCGGCACCGGACAATAGCCGCCGATGCGCCGGATGAGGTAAAAGTTTCCTTCCACTTCGGGGAAATTCCTTTGCAAGATGCCGTTACTGCCATATTGGACCCGCCCGCCCGAATCGGCACCAGGCCTGCTCCTCAACGTACCCCTGCCTCTTCGTTTGGTGTAGCCAAAAAAATGCTGGCTACCGATAGTGTGCGACGGGACCTGGTTCAACGAGCAAACGGAGGAGAGAAGGTGGAAGAAGTATACGCTGCCTCCACCTTTGCCAATCAGGCAGTAGATATTCGCGAAAATTACGAGCAGGACTGGGACAAACAATACGGTGCCTTCCTGTCCGATGCCTTTGCCCTGCTGGACGTGAGCAGCCACGCCAATCAGTTGGGGGTGAGCTTCGGTGGATTAGGGACCGAACGAATGACTTACGTCCGCACCGCCGCCGTGGCGCAGGTGAATGAAAACACGGCTACCGTAACCAACTTCCCCTTCGTGGTCGAAGGTTTGGAAGTTATGTCGCAGGGCCGGAACGTACGGGCTTTTACCTTGCCCCAGATTGCCTGGGAGCCGGTATTCAACCTGACCCCGCCTCCGCAGAACCCGCCTCCGATGGACCCGCCTTTTCTGTTCAATTACTACCCCAACGACGGTGGGCCCACCCGGATTTTTAATAACAGCCAGCGCCCCGTGGCGCTGGCTCCCCTTCCGCTGTCGAAGTTTCTGATCAAAGAATTTGAGGAAGATCCTAAAAACGAAACCTACGCCGCCTTTACGCTGTCTTTCGGCCTCAAGGCCATTGCCCTCATTAGTAAAAACGGAGCCGAAACGGAAAAGCCCGAACTGGAAAACGTGGCTCCGCATTTTTCCAATGAACGTCAGGGCGGCATCCAGATCCGGGCGGTGGCCGGCAATCACGGGAAGAAATTCCCCGCTGAGCCAGCCAAAAACGACAGCCCGATGTTTCCCGGCTATACACTGCAATTGAACAATATTCTGGGAATGAACGGCAACTACACCGGTGCCAGCACCCTGGGCGACAGTGTAACCCGCATTTTCAACGGCGAATTTTTTACCAATCCCATTCAGCAGAACGTGCCCGGAGGCCGGGGCGTGCCGGTCACGCAAATCGACTTCAGCGGGTACGGTGCCAGCATGTTCAGTAACTGGCTGAGTCCTTCGGCCGAATTCGCCAACACCAGCCAGGCCCGTTTCGACGTGATGATGGGCCGTACGGCCCACGAAGTGATCCAGGTGAAAAGCGTACTCTATCCCTGGGGCATCCGCGTGGTGCGCACCATTACGCTCTTCCGCGTGAGTTCGGGCTACGTGTACCGGGTCGACAGTGGCTGGAAGGCCGAAAGCGACGGAAAGTTCGATTTCCGCTTCCGCTACTTCCCGTTGAACAGCCCCAACGAAACGGAACAAATTCCTTATGAGATCCATCCCGGTGTCATCCGAGGGCTGTTCAACGTGCGCAATATCGTGGAAGACAATGCTGTAGCGCCTTTCATCAGTCAGAACCACATCGCCAACGGTCAGACTTTCATCGACGTAACCGGCCACGAAGTAGTGAATGGCGGAGCAGCCTTTACCGAGCAGGTGATGTGCCGGGCGGTCTGGTTCGACACCGACGTGGAAATTGAAAATGCGGTACAGGGACACACCAACGGGCGGGTGGTTTCCAAAAAAGTGCTGGGCTACGTGCAACTGGCACCCACCGGCAAGCCCCTGACCCGGGAGCAGTTCCGTGACCTGCTCGATTTGCAGGGAGGAAAGATCAGCGGTTCGGTGGATTGCGTGGTGAACATCAACAACAGCGAACAGCAGATGCGCCTCAACCGCTTCGATGTGAATACCAGTCTGGACACGGCCAACAACCCGGTGTTCGTGGCGGCTGCCCGGGGCAACGTACTGCTGCCCAAAGACGGCAGCTGGAGTATGGTGCAGCACGCCGTAGGTACGGGCGAAGTGACGCCCCTGCCCGAAAGCGTCACCGTACCGCTCATCCGGGTGGGCAAATGGCTGCCCAACGTGGTCGTCGATCCCGCTGCCGTTGCCAACCAGCTCATTCGCATTGCCAATCCCAAAGACCTGCTGCGCAACGTGGCCGCCGACAGCATCAACTTCGGCTTCCTGCAGTCGACTACCACGCAGAAGGCGCTCTTCCTGACGCCTGCTTTTGGAAATAACATTCCCAAACTGCTCAGCAAAACCCCGCCGCTTTTCGCCGACGCCTACCGCCTGATGAGCGGAAAGGGCATCTTCCCCAACATCGGCGACGCGGTGACCAACTACGGCAAAGCCATGGCGATGTTGTCGGGTGTGGACAACCTGGGCAACGCGGTGCAGGCCTTTACGGAGAATGCCCTGCAGGACGGCGGCAAGAAGGTGCTGGAAATCCTGGAAGTGCAGGCCCAGAAGCAGGGCGAAGCGGTATTGAAGCAAGGACTGAGCATGCTCCAGAAAGGAGCCAACGGCCTGGTTGACAAAGCCCTGCAGTTTGACGTGCCTTCCTTCAACGTACCCCTGGTCGACATCGACGCGCTCAAGATTTACATTGAATACAAAACCAGCAAAAAGCAGAGCACCAATTCCGGCCCCTTCGTCGACAGCAAACTCAACTTCGACGTCGACTCTTTCGCCGGAGATATGGCCCAACAGTGGAAAAGCCGGATGAACAACCTGGCCATGGTGGTCGATCTGGGGCCGATGGAGAAGTTGATGACGATCAAAGGCAACTTCGACGCCCGCAAAGGCAAAGAGTCCGATTACGGCGGCGATGGCGGAGGGCTGGGTGGTTTGCCCATTCCCGAAATTGAGTTCAGCGACGAACTGCAGCCGGTCATTGACATCCTGCAAATCCTGGCCTCCCTTTCCAGCGGCGACTACGCCGAAGCGCTGAACAAAGGGCTGAAAGTGGCGATGAGCAACAGCGGCGAAATCTGGGAGTATAAGTTTGAGGCGGGTAAAGAAATTCCGCTGGTGCGTTTCCCACCGACCAAAGCCCTGTACGACAGTCCGCAGACGCCGCTCAAACTGGAGGCGTCGATGGGCCTGGGAGTGTACTTCAACGCCGCCCTCAAAGTCACGACCGACCCGACGCAACTGCTGCCCACGGCCGGAGCCTTCCTACAGTTCTACGGCGGCCTCAGCGTCATGTGCTTCTCCCTGGCGGCCGCTACGATTTACGCCAAAGGCAGCGTCGACCTGAAGATTGCCTGCGATACCAAGGTGGGTCCCAGTCTGGCGATGAAATTCGGCTTCGGAGCGCAGATCGTGGTAGGTATTCCAGTGGTAGGCAACGTGAGCGTGCTGTACATGGTGGGCGTAGAAATGTACGCCGATACCGGGGTCGTCAAAGTGGCCGCCTTTATGCTCTTCCGTGGCCACGCCGAATTGCTGGGCGGATTGGTGGCGGTGACCATTACCATTGAGGCCAAAGGCATCATTGTGCGCGACATCGCCAACGACCGCACCGATTGCGCTGCCCAGGTCACCTTCGGACTGGACATTTCCATCTTCCTGGTCATCAACATCAGCTTCGAAAAGACCTGGGGCGAAGAAAGACAGATCGCGTGATACCACGCAAAGAATATTGATTAAGAATTGTCATCTCGACGATAGGAGAGATCTTTTATAGCCAGTTAAAAAGATCTCTCCTTTCGTCGAGATGACAAATACCAACAAAGCCCACACTTACACCTTCTTATTCCTAACCTAAAACCCGGGAAGGGGGCCGTAACCCGCCTTCCCATTTGCCAAACCGAAACTATTCTATGGAATCCAAACGTCGCTATACCCTATTGGCCTTTCCGCAAAGATTTGATGGCCTCACGCTTCAACTCAACCTGGTACTCATTCCCCGCAACCGCGATCCTTTTCAACCGCTGGACACGGAATTGCCCGCCCCCAACGACACGACCACGGCCTTTGCCGATCTGGTGCCCCAGTTCCGAATCGGAATCATTCGTGGATTGGACGAATTTCCGCTGAGCAATCCGGGTACGCCCGAACGGGAGCCGGTGCTGGAGAGTATAACCGTCACGGAGGCCATCAACAAGAGAAACCTGCTGACGGGCATTGCGCAGGAGTTTGCGGGAAAACTGACGCTGGACCACACCACCGACAAAGCCAATGCCCCCATGGCAGAGGAAAAAAGCGTGCGCAAGTACCTGCCCGAATCGTACCGCAAAGCCTTCAACTTCACCACGCCCCGGCACCGTAATGCCGTCACCGACGACAGTTACCACTGCGCCATCCGCGATGAGGTGACCAAAAAGCCATGGGCCAACAAAGACGAAGTGAGCTGGGGACAACTCTACGCGCACATTCTGCGGCAACCCATACTGGCCAAAGCCTGCGGTCTGATCTACGAAACGTCTGTCACCGTGCAGGCCGACTGGTTTGAAAACGGCGGCTACCTCTACGCGGAGATGATCAACGACGACGTAGCTAATGTTCAGGAAATCAGTCTTGAAGATGCCAATGGACCTTTCGTGAAGCGCTACGCCGCCCGCATTCCCAAGCTGACTATGGGCGAAGCCCGCCCCGTATTTGCTCCCCTGCTTTTCCCCGTTCTATACCGGAAAACGACCGACGTAGTCGATCCCGAACCCAAGGGGCAGTGGGACCAGGTGTTTGCGGAGGTGAATGAATACAATGACGGATTTGCCAAAATTGTGCACGCCCGACAGGCCGTGAGCGGCAACCTGCTCAGCGAAGGGCAGGACGGTTTTCATCCGGTGAAGGAGTCGGGCATCCGGCTGGGCTGGGACGACGAACAGATCCTGATCTGGTACATCCGGCAACTGGTGGAAAACCCGGCGGACCCGGGCAGCGGCAATCGGCTGGATGCACCGCTGGGCGTGTTTGGTTACGCCATCGATGTGAAGGAAGCCGGAGCCGCCACCTGGGAAAGCCTCAACCTGTTGCAGGCCAAACAGGCGTACGACATCAATGGGCAGGCGTTGGGCAATGCGGCCGACGAAAGGGTGGAAGTGCCGTATCAGGTGTACCCGACGCAGATTACCAACAATACGACCGAAAGCTACTGGCTACCTATGTACTACGCCAACTGGCTGGACCACAGTCTGGTGATGAAAGATACGCGGGCAGCCTACGTGTACCGCAACGACGAAGAAGGAACCGCGCAGATCAACGCGGGCACGCCCCGCAAAGTCGGATTGGAGCAGCGTTTTGACGAAGTGGCCGTATCGACTCCGCTTCGCTACAGCCGGTCGTACCAGTTTCGGGTGCGGCTCACCGACATCAGTGGGGGAGGACCTAGGGCTGAGGAGATCCCTTTGCACCTGGCACCCGCTCCCGAAGCGGCCGTTCATTTCAAGCGCTACATTGCACCGGCGCTCTTACACATTGACAAACCGGAGCCGCTGCTGACCAACCAGGTAGATTGTTTCAACGAAACATTGGTAGCCGGAGAAAGTGTGTACGACGCCAATCCGACGCTGCGGGTCAACCGCCCGTTGCTGGGCTACCCGGCAGTGGTGTTTACCAACAAGTACCAACTGGCCGGACAAGACCCGATCGAACTCCTGCGCACCGCGTCGGGCGATGCCACCAACCAGACGGCGTTCGGCATCTCCGATCCGGATGTAACGCGTGTGGAAGTGACCGTAGAGGTGGAAACCCTGCGCATGGACAACCTGTTGAGCCCTTCGGGACGCGAAAACTACATCCGGCTCTACACCACGCATCGAAACTTCGCCGCCGACTTTGCTGCTGCATTGGAAATTCCCGTCACCTTCCGCGACGTACCCGTACTGGACCTGGGCAATACCGACAATCCTTTCGGCGACGCGGCGCTCAACCAGGCGGCGCTGGATGCGATGAACGAAATTGTGTTGCCCACAGCCCGGAAAGTGCGCGTGACCCTGCGGGCGGTGGCTTCGGGCGACAGCACGTACTGGGGCTTTATCAACGAAGCCGACCATTCACTGGACAGCCGCTACGGACAAACCACCCAGTTGCGCTTTTACAAAGAATCGGACAATGAAGAAGCCTTGCTCTTGCCCGAACCCAACGTACCCACTTTGCAAGCCCTCTGGCTACAGCCCGACCGCGAATGGGTCAACGATGGACAGGTGGCTACGTTCCTGCTTCGGCGGGAAACCCCGGAGCTACTGCCCGACGTGGTGCAACGGCTGGCGAATGAACTGGGTGTCCAATGCAAAGGACTGACTTTGGTGGCCAACAAAGGAGAACGCATCGTGTTCGGCTGCAGCAGCCGCATCCGCCACCAGCTTTCCCCCGACCATTCTTCCATCACGTTCGCTTCGAAGGCTGACCTGGTCAACCACTGGCTGGGCTGCATCACCTACCGGCTCAACCGCGACTGGAGCTGGGATGCCCTGGAAGCCGTCAGTTTCAGCGTCGATCGCTGGAAGAAATTCCGGCACGATGCCGATACGGAAGCCGAAGAAGTGACTGACATCGGCGACATCGAACTGAAGCACACCGTTCCGTTCGAAGCCCTGCAGCCCGACCGGTTCAAACGCATCAACCGCCACTATACGACCCTGATTTACATCGACGCCATCGAACCGAAGACGGCGCTGACCCAGGCCAACGGTCAATTGCGCTTCCCGGATGAATTGCAGGTACGTTATACCCTGCGTCCGCACTTCAGGGAAAACCTCGCCACAGTAGCGGGCAATGAACCGACTGAGCTGCCGCAAATCGATCTGCCAACGACGACCAATCCGGTGCAGGTGCCCAAAATTGCCAGCGTGGGCATGGCGCTGTCGCCCTACCGGCGAAACGAAAAATACAGTGCCACCGAACCCCGACAGCGCTACCTCTGGGTGGAATTTGCCGAACCGGTGCATGACCCCAACGACACCGTTTTCTGTCGCGTGCTGGCATCGGCACCCGATCAGCTGCTGAGCAACAACCACCCCGAACTGTGGGTAGCGCCCCAGGAACCCAGCCTGCCCATTGATCCGGAAGTGATGCGCGTGATTACGCCCGGACAGAGCGACGACATGGCGGGTTTGAGCGCGATGCAGGCCATGGAAAAAAGCACCGACAGCGACCGGCATTACCTCATGCCACTACCTGCCGGACTGCACGCGGAAAGCCCCGAACTGTTCGGCTTCTTTACCTACGAATTCCGCATCGGACACGGCCACTGGAGCGAACGACCCGACAACCTCTGGAGTACCGCGCAGGGGCGGTTTGGCCGGGCGCTGCGGGTGACGGGCATGCAACACCCGGCTCCTGCGCTGCTCAGTGCCGTCAACCGAGACGAAGATTTTGTCTACGTCAATGCGCCCTACGCCCAGGCAGTGCACAACGGCAAGAATGTCACCAGCGATCCGCCGCGTACCGAACTGTGGGGCCTGCTGTACGCCCAGGTAAAACGGGCCGATGGTACCGATTTCCGCAACATTCTACTGGACAACCGCCGGCTGGATTGGAAACGGAAGTTGAAAATTGACAAGGAAAAGCGGCGCTGGCAGTTTACCGAAGAAACCCGGAAAGCCTATGGTCTGCAGGTGCGGGAATGGCTGACCCCCGTGGCGATCCAGCCCCAGGCCACGCTGAATGTGACCGCCGCCAGCCTGTTGGCAGGTGCCCAAAAAGCAATTTTCAAGGACCTGCAGCGGACGGGTCTGGCCGTATGGAGCAATACGGAAATTGCGCAGCGGCTCAAACTGCTGGGCTTGCCCGAAGATGCGCCGTTGAGTGTGTTGGTGGTGGAAATTTTCGGCAACATCACCAGCCTGAAAGACCACATCACCAATTTGCAGCAGGACAACGTACGGGCCAACACGCTGCAAACGGTGCGGACGCATGGGAGCGATATCAAGGCTTATCAGACTACCGAAAGGCAACTGATGCAGTCGGCCGACCTGCAAAGTCAGGCCATGTTTGCCGACAACGACAATTCGCCGCTGGGCAGTGGCCTGGGGCATTACCGCATCTTGCGTACTTCGCCGCTGACTGAAGTGCCCTTCGTCTGCTGTCCCACTTGCTGATAATAGGCACGACGCGTTTTAATCAAACACCCACCCCGTTTTACTGTAGAGTAGAGGGTACTCAAGGAAAAACGGGATGGTTGTTTGATTTACGCTAAAAACGTGTTCAGAAAGAATAATGTATTTTATGTGGCTTTGTACCAGATCTTAGTGCGAGGTGTTCTGCTCAGATTAACCGGAATACTATGATTCTAATCTTGAATCAGGCTTTGGGTAATCGTAACCCCGAATTGCCGGTACCGATCAATGGCTTTATCGGCAGGGATCAACGTCTCTGGTAAGTGCAAAGCACCACTGGCAGGCTCGTTTCCTCCTAAGCCAAGTACGTATTCAATGGCAATCAGCACGCCCAGTGCGGTAAAATGCGCCACCCCTTCCGGATGGGATACGACAATGCGCTGCTTAGCCTGAGCGCCTGAATGTAGTTGGCCTTTTATCTCAAGGTATAGATCATGGGATGCCTTTCTGCCGGCCCGGGTACCAATCGAGTCACCCATTGCGAGGTCGAACCGAACGTGTTGGGCACCCGTAATGGCCGCTAAACTGGGAACATCCAGCGTAGCCATGGGGAGGGCTTCGACGTCACTTCCATCCTCCAGTCTGAATTGCCTGGCGTTCTGCTTAGCATCCACCCACTTCCATATTCCGTTCTCCCGTAATAACGCCCGGCCTATAAAACTTTCCAACTCGTTGGCTACCATAGGGCCTATCGGATCAAGTGTGTCAAATAAGGCAGTTGCTTCGACCGATTCTATATGACTGAACTGCTCGGCTGCTTTTTGCGCAATGGGTGAAAACGGGCCCGCCTGCCAATGACCTAACAATACCACGGGCCGTTTGGGAGGCGTTTTTAGGGTCAGGAACGTTACCGGCGCAATGTCCTCAACCATCTTGGTAATGCCAATGTGGGCAATACCCTGATCAAGGGCCCACTGCAACAGCAAATCCTGGTGATCGTGCAGGGAGGCGACGATCAGGTCAAGGGGGCCCAGGTTGGAAAGATCAGTAGCTTGCTGTATGTCCAGATAGGCTGTTTTGGCATTGCCCAGTTCCTGTACCAAGGGATTTGCGGTTTCAGGGTTTCTGCCAGCCAGAATAATTTCTACGTCTTTGAAAAGGTGGCGGATATGCCGTGCAATAGAGCTACCTACTAAACCATATCCACCCGCAATCAAAACGCGTGCGGTCTTCACCGACCTTTCTGCATCGGCAAATACAATTGAGTCTGAATTAATCTGTGAATTCATTGTAAGAGATATTTAGAGTTTCAGTTCAGAAGGGTTTACTTGGGATTTTAGCGTGAAGTCAATCGGGTCGTATTCGTCGATGCTCGTAAAGAAGAGCGGCTCGGTAGTCATGAGCGTCGAAAGCCGGTTGCGGTAGGCAGCCAGGTATTGCTTTCTTGCTTCATCGCCAAGCTGTGCCGCCTGCCAGGCAATGAAAGGGGGCAACACATCAAAGCCCACGTAGCGAAATATGCCATACTGAATACCCAGGAGGTAATGGTCTATGTCTTTAAAGACACCATTGGGGCTAAACATAGTCGAAGAACCTCCGGTTGTCATAGAAATCATCGCTCTTCGGCCAGCCAGCTTGCCCCGGTCCAGCCAGTGATCGTCATCATAGGTGGCCCCCATGGCAAACACCCGGTCGACCCATCCTTTGAGGATGGCGGGCATGGAGAACCACCACATGGGAAACTGGAAAATAAGCACATCACACCAGTAGAGTTTTTCCAGCTCGGCTTTGATGTCGCTGGCAAATCCATCATGGGCGTAGGCAAATGCTTCTTCCCGATTTTGCTTCAGGTAATCAGGATGTTTGCGGGTGTTGAAGTTGGACCAGTCGGAAGTGGCTTTCCACTCCATCCGGTAGAGGTCGGAAATAATTACCTCGTGGTTATTTTCCTTCAGATGCTGTTCTGCGGCTAACGTGAGTGCTCCATTAAAGCTCTTGGGCTCCGGATGGGCGTGAACGATGAAAACCTTCATAGATATTGATTAAATCTTTTTGCAAAGTTCTGATCAATACCGCGCAATGGGGCTTTAAAAAAGGCGGGGTTTATGTGGAGAAATACGGAATCTTGGTTTCCTGGCTCCGGGTCTTGCCTGAGCTACACCCAGCAGCTCATTGCACCCACCCTCATACTCAGGTAAGCACACAGGGATCAATATTGGGCAACGCGGAATTCCAGTGGTTTTTTGCCAGTGAGTCTTTTAAAAAAGACAGAAAAATATTCCGGATTTTCAAAACGAAGTTCTTCGGCTATTTGGCTAATGGTCATATTGGTTTGGAGCAAGAGCCCTTTTGCGTAATTCACCTGAGCTTTGTGAATTAACTGAAGGGCGCTTTCTCCACTCACCTTTTTAATGGTTTCTGAAAGGTGCTTGGGGCTGACGTGTATTTTTTCAGCGTAGTCTTTCACTGTATTCAGCTCCAAAAAGTTTTTCTGTAGTAGCCACTCAAATTCGCTATAAATCTCCTGCTCCCGGCCCACTGAAATGCTCCTGCGGGCCGCATTTCGATAGAGTCTTTTTCCGAGCAGGAAAAGCACATTTAAATAATGTAAAATAATGTCTTTGCTGTACCCATCCCCGCTTTGGTATTCCTGATAGATTTTGATAAAGACCTCAGTGAAAGTGTCGGCTTCGGATTTCTCCAGTGATATAAATGGCGAATTGAAATGGTTGAAAAAAGGAAAATCGGTGAAGAACTGACCATTGGCCGATTGGCCTCCCAGGAATTCCTGGGTGAACAAGATACTGAAACCTTGGAGGGGTTGCTGATCGTCTGAATTAGGTTCAATGGAGTACAAGCGATGAGGGCTGATGAAAGACAGTCGGTTATCGCTTACCGGAACCTCAAATTGATCAATGCTGAAGTTGCATCCCTGCGTGATCTCCAGGCAGATTTCGTAAAAGTTTTGTCGGAACACCGGGAGGTGGATCCAGGAATCCAATTCTACGTCATCATACTTGTAGATGACAAATCCATCGAGCGTAGATTCAAATGGGAACCGGCAGATCTTCAAACAATCACTGATCTCTCTAAAATACTGAACGTGGGTGGTTTGTAATTTCATAGCGCAATTGTTTACAGAGAATCAGATAAGTCATTGCAAAGGTAAACGAGGAAGACCCAAAAAAAGTAGCTAAATAGAAAAGACAATCCCTTCTGCGGAGCTTTGGGGCGAAATTTGAAAGCAATTGGCTATGATAGTGCAGACCTCAAAGGTTTTCCCAAAAAGGTTAGCTGAAAGTTTTTTTGCTTTTGAGTGTAGCAAAAACGCTTGGAGGATTCTAAACCCTCCAAGCGTTCGTCTCTTTAAAAAAGTCATAACAGCTTCAATTATTATCTGATCGCCAACTGCTACTTCGTGGCTCCCATTTTGATTTTCTTGCCAGGGGTTTTGCAGAAGGCAAAATCTTTTACGGTTACCGCAAAGTTCTCTACGTTGACCTGCACCCAGCCGTAATAATGCTGGTTGTTTCGTTCCATTTTTAAAGCGATGTAGTAATTGCCGGTGCGCTGATAGCTATCCTCCGCGTCATCTTTGTATAGGTAGTAGACCTGGCGAAAGTCAAAATCAGCGGGCATTTCATCATTCATGCGGCACAACTTGGCCAGACCGCTTCCGGCAAACGGTGAATAGAGGATAGGAGTATTTTCTTCGACGGCCACCAGCGGGTTAAAAGGATTGATTTGCTGCGGGTGTTGCTGAACAGGACGAAGATAAATGGCGCTGGCGTCTTTCGGGTAATAGATGCCGTCAGCCAGTATCTTACTAATCATTAAGCTGTAGTCGCTGAACCCATCCTGGTTGAGGTCGATACCTATATCTGCTAAGACCATACTGCCGGACACAACCTGATAATGAGGACCAATGATCCCCGGTTCGGCGATCAGACGGCCAGTAAAAGTAGGTTTGCCGTAGACAATATCGGATTGAATGTCCTCTTTCTTAGAGCAGCCTGCCAGGAGAAAAACGCAGACTGTAAACCACAGTAAATAAGGTGATTGCGTATTCATATTGGAAGGGTGAAATAAGTTGCGTCTGACAACAAATTTAAAAATCCTAATATAAAATGCAATACCTCTGTTTGTAACCGGGCAATTATTTATAGCCGTAGCCGCTCAATTATTTAGAATAATTCTAAAATAAATTGCTAATTTAAAGTTGCTCTCCTTTATTTGCAGCTATTTAGAATTAGTTTAAATAAATATAATGAGAGCAACCATCTTACTCAGCTTTTATCTGATCATTAGTCCGTTTTCCAGACAAATGGCATGGGCGCAGTCCCATAGCAATATCCACGGACGCATTACTACCTCCGATGGCAAGCCGGCCAGCTATATTTCGGTGGTCATCCAGGAAACCCAGGCCAATGCCCTTACCAATGAACAGGGCGAATTCCGGATCAATCGGGTCAAGCCGGGTTCGTATACGCTGAAAGTAAGTGGCATCGGGCTGGCGACCCAGGAAAAAGCGGTGACGGTACAAGCGGCGCAAACGGCCACCGTCGATTTTTCGCTGAGTGAAAGTGCCTTGACCTTGCAGGAAATTACGGTGCAGGGTGCCAAGACCAACCGGTTTGTCCAAAAGGAAAGCGAATTCGTGTCGAAAATGCCACTCAGCAAGCTGGAAAATCCCCAGGTGTACAGCGTGGTGACCAAGGAGTTGTTGACCGAACAGCTGATCTTTTCGGTGGACGACGCCATTCGGAATACGCCGGGTGTCCAGAAAATGTGGGAAGCGACCGGCCGGGGAGGCGATGGTGGCAGCTTCTATAATATGCGGGGATTCATCGTACAAAGCTCCCTGCGAAACGGCATTGCCGGGATGGTCACCAGCACCATCGACGCGGCCAATCTGGAACGGCTGGAAGTAATCAAAGGTCCATCGGGAACGCTGTTTGGCGGTGCGCTCACTTCGTACGGAGGACTGATGAACCGGGTCACCAAAAAACCCTACGAAACCTTTGGCGGCGAAGTAGCCTATGCGGGTGGCAGTTTCGGCTTCAACCGGGTTAGCGTGGATGTCAACACGCCCCTGACGCAGGATAAAAAGCTCCTGTTCCGCCTCAATTCGGCTTTCAATTATGAAGGCAGCTTTCAGGAACAGGGGTATGCCCGCAGCTATGCCGTAGCGCCGAGCCTGAGTTACAAATTCAACGACCGGCTCTCCGTCAACCTGGATGCGGAGCTGTTCTTCGGCAATGGCATCAGTAAGCAAATCCTCTTCTTTTATTTTCCGGCAGCGCAGCTGGGTGCTTCCCGGGCCGACCAGTTGAATGTGGACTACAGGAAATCGTACATGGGCGGAGGGCTTACCCAACGCGCCCGGAGCATGAACTTCTTTGGCCAGGTCAATTACAAGCTTACCCAAAACTTCACGTCTTCGACCAACATCACCTCCAGCCATAGTTATTCAGACGGACACAGCCCCTACTTTTACCTGATTCCGGATAATGTAATCACGCAGAAGCCGGAGGATGCCGGAAAGGCCAACTACCTGGCCCGAGCCGATCAGTCGACCGGAAACAGCCAGAACACCCTTTTTGAAATCCAGCAGAACTTCAACGGAGATTTTCGCATCGGGCGCCTGCGTAACCGCCTAGTACTGGGCCTGGACTACCTCCGCACCGACGCGAAGCAGAATTTCTTCGGCAGCAACTATGATGTCGTGCCGCTCAACGTGCCCAATTTCGACTACAGTGGTTTCAACGGGGCCGCCATGGCCGCCAAATACGCAGCCGGTGCGCCCGATTTCACCTATCCAATTACGGGCATTACCAATACCTACAGCGCCTACGCATCGGATGTGCTGAATCTGACCGACCAACTCAGCCTGCTGGCGGCCCTGCGGGTCGATCATTTCAGCAACAAAGGAGGCAAGGAAGGAGGCGACGTGGCCGGTTACGACCAAACCGCCCTTTCGCCCAAGTTCGGGCTGGTATTCCAGCCCGTGAAAGACCGGCTTTCTCTTTTCGCCAACTACCAGAACAGCTTCAAAAACCGGGGTATGTACTCCGCTTACGACGTGACGGCACCCGACAGCATCCGGCAAACCATTGCCAGGCTGGAGCAGGCCAACCAGATCGAAGGCGGGATCAAACTGGACGCCTGGGGCGGCAAACTGAGCGCCACCCTGAGCTATTATTCCATCCGCGTGCAGGACCTGCTGCGTACCGATCCCAACCCGGAAGCCGCCACCCGCTTCGCCCAGGTTCAGGACGGAACCCAAAGAAGCGAGGGAATCGAGTTGGAACTCATCGCCAACCCGGCCAGGGGCCTGAATGTGGTAGCGGGCTTCAGCTACAACGACTCCAAAATGGAAAAGGCGGATGCCGACGTGAATGGCCGCCGTCCGGCAACGGCTTCTTCTCCCTATCTGGCCAATTTCTGGATCAGTTACCGCCTGCCCGAAACGGCGGTGAAAGGCCTGGGCTTTGGCTTTGGCGGTAATTACGCCAGTGATAACAAAATACTGAACAGTGTATCGATGGGTGAATTCACGCTGCCCGCCTATACCGTACTGAGTGCCACGGCCTTTTACGAACGCAACCGCTACCGCATCAGCGTAAAGGCCGACAACCTGACCGACGAGCGCTATTGGATCGGCTATACGACGATGAATCCGCAACGTCCCCGTAGCTTCAGTGGCAGTGTGGCCTTCAAGTTTTAAGAGTAGGTATTTCTTTCAGGAAAACTCCTGGGAGTAGGACAGTTACGTTCATTCACTTTGGAACTTTGACAAACAAAACGCCTGTGTACTTCAATGCACAGGCGTTTTGTAATGCCATTTTATCTGGTCAGATCCCTTCCAGCAAGTTGTTGTAACTGGCTGAACAGCAGATCTCAGGCAAAGGATTCGGCGGGAGTCTGAACAAGGGCCGCCTCTTTTTTCTTCTTTGCCAGCTCCCTCTGCAGTTGCCTTACGGTCAACGTAGAGCCGTCGGGGCTCCAGCCGGGAGGGCCGAACACGTACATAAAGGCCTGGTACGGATTTTTGGACCGCTTCACGTCGTTCCAGATATCCCGGTATTCGTGCGTCAGAATCACGAACGGATTGTGGGAGTCGGGGGCGTGTACGACACCAAATTCGATGTCGATCTTTTCGTCCAGTTCAATCCAGGAGCCAAATATCTTGTCGAAGAGATTCAGGTAGCCGCCGTGGTTTTTGTCCATGTATTCCACGTTTTGTGCGTGATGGGCCTGGTGCATGGTATGCGTATTGAGGAATTTTTCCAGGAAGCCCATTTTGGGCACGTACTTCGTGTGCAACTGAAACTGCCAGAGCGCTTCGATGGCCATGCACACAATCACCATCGACGGATGGAAGCCAATGGCAGGAAGCCACATGTAGAAAAAGGGCTTGTACAGAATGGTAAACCAGCCATTGCGGAGCCCGGTACCCAGGTTAAACTTGTGGGAAGAGTGGTGCACGATGTGGGCGGCCCAGAGAAAACGTACGGTATGATTGAGCCGGTGGAACCAGTAATAACTGAAATCGTCCAGAAACTGGCAGATGAGCCAGGTGTACCAGGACCAGCCGAAAGATTCGTAACCCAGCAGGTTGGTACGCACCCCGTTCACTTCCGGATTGCACAACTCGTAAACAACGGTAAATATGAAGGCCGAAGATACGATCTTGATGAAAGGAGCAATGACGACTGCGCCCAGGCCCATCGCACTGCTGGCAAATAAGTCTTTCCACTCGTACAGATCGTGGTCGCCGTGGGATTTACTGTAAACCAGTTCGAGCAGAATAAAGGCAATAAAACAGGGAACGCCGTAAACAAATGGGTTGGTGATATCCATTTTCGGAAGGATTAGAATTCGCTAAATTAGGATATTAACCGATTGCATGGCCTTTTATTGTTGGATTATCTCAATATCCCTTAAGCCTTACCCTGTCCATCAAGGAGAAATCAGACTTTATCCTGGTCAAAAAGGCGGCGGTACGTGTTTACCAGGCTGTCCTGCGGTAGCCCTAACTTATAAAGTAAATAGATCAGAAAAAATACGCCCTGGGTTTTGTAGATGCCGTTGGCCAGGTATTTCCGGGCTGAAGTGATCACGGCATTGTTCATAATTTTGAAGCGACTGTGCTTTCGCAGGCGGCCAATGATTTCCTGGTCTTCCATCACAATCAGTTCGTTCCGGAAACCGCCCGCCTGGAAAAAGGCCTCCCTTCGTACAAACAAACTCTGGTCGCCGAAGCGGAAGGCATTGATGTCGAAGCGGGTGAACCAGCAGTTGAGGGCCAGAAACCAGTGCTTTTGATCGAAAGCCAGCCGGTAGCAGCCGCAGCCGTAGCCATTTTCTACCGCTCGCAAAATGTCCGAAGCGAAATGGGCCGGAGGGAAGGTGTCACAGTGCAGGAAATACAGCACATCGCCTTTCGCCGCTTCGGCACCTGCGTTCATCTGCGCCGCTCGGCCTTTTTGCGGGCTAACGATGACCCTTGCGCCAGCTTTCCGGGCTTCGGCTACAGTTGTATCCGTGCTGTTTCCGTCAGCCACGATGATTTCGATGAGTGATGGGTGGGTACATTGGATTTTTAGAAAGCGAAGCAACCGGCCAATCTGTCCGCTTTCGTTGTAGGTAGGAATGATAAGGCTGATGTGCATAGGGCAACAAATCTCCCCTATTTAACTTAAAATGATTTCTCAGGGTTGAGTTGCTGCGTGAGAACCAAAGAAATTAAGTTTATTGTCATACTGCTGGGTATTTCTTGCTAAGCGCATCCTCATTCCGTTCCGTCGCAGCCCTTTATTTAATTCCTAGCTCCTCCTTTTTCTTCTTTATGAGCGCCCCCATCGCACTCCGGTCAAAAGTAAAGCCTGCAATATTCAACGCAAATTGGCTAGTTGGAAATAAAAAATAGCTTTCCTGGCTCTTCAATCTAATTTTATACAAGGGAGGATAAATGAAAGGGATCATCTTAACGGACTCTACGTCGAGCCAATTATTTTCGATGACTTTGCCCTGATGCTTTAATTGGATGATTTGGTTTCCTACCTGAACAATCACAAGCCGGTGTCTCAGCCACAGGAAGAGCAGAACAAACAAAGAGCCGAACAGCATAGTGCTCACACTTATCCATACATCCGGTGGTCCGGGTTCTCCATTATACGTGCTGTTTTCGGGAAAGAGGTAGATTATAATTGGAAACGTCATCCAGATAAGGCCAAACAGCAAGGGGCCGTATTTTAACGAAAGGTAGGCTGATTTATCGCTTTCCATTTTCTTTTTTATATCTCCATTTGTAGTTTCCTGGTGGCGTGTAGACCTTGAACGGTCTATAACTGACTGATTAGATGTTGTTTGTTAGGCTTTTTCCTATTCTGGATGCAGAATCATTTCCACCATTTCAATTACCCGCTGAATCGTGATTCCCTTTTGTTGATCAATGGTTAAGGGATGGTTTTCCTCGATGACCTCTACCAAAGGTATGGTTCCTACTGCTTGCGTATGGACTAAAGTTTTAATATTAAGCGTAGTAAGATAACCTGGCAGGGCAGTCTGTAGCCAGCCAAAGTAAGGGGGCTCCTTGATTCGCTGTGGATCATTCCAGACCGCATTGGCACGTACGAAATTGGCCTCACTTAACGTAGTCCACACATTCCAGCAAAAAGGTTCTTCATTATCAATAACCGGAATTTCAATCCTGGCTCGGATGAAGAAGTGTTCTCCGTCGACGACGCAGAGATCCTGGTTCATTTCAACACGATCTGCTCTTTCCTGGGGAGGTATTGACCAATAACAATCCGGATAATCCGCCCCGAAACACATGGGCATGTCGTCGTGATATTTTCCGCATTTTGAGCAGGTAAACCCTTTCATGTTCAGTCTTAAAGTAGTTCTACCGAAATGCTGGTTTAATTTCGACTTCACAAGGTAACTCTTTAAGGGCTTTCTGTAGCCGTAGAGCATCATGATGCCTGATGTTTTGCGCTAGCAAGCAGTTATAGTCCGGGTTCTGTGCCAATTCTTGGCGGGAGAAGACCTGATTAACTTTTTTGAAAATATAAGGTAAGCTAGTACCCCAATTATAGCCATTACCCAAAGCATGGTTTAAAGTAGTTATAATTCTAATGATTTCATCTCGGCCAGTAGCCTTCTCCCAAACATACACATTGCAATCGCCTTGCTGTATCCAGGGATGATCCACTACAAAGTGCCGCCCTATCCTGACTGGATATAGTGGACAGGGAATATAAGGTATCTTTCGGCCCACTATATCCATAAGGTAACCCGAGTGGTGGTAGGAGGCAACGCGGTGTTCCCAAGGAGCAACAAAAGCCACATCGGCATCGCTGTTGTAGACCAGCTTTAAACGGCCAAAGAGTTCCTCGTAATCGTGCGCTAAAAACGCCCGTAAGTCACAAGCCGCTACGGCTAAAGCATCAATGTCCGTATTCTCCCTTCCGCAAATGGGGAAAACGATCACTTCTCCTTGCATAAAGGGATTAGAGGCAAAGAGCTCATCAAAAATGAACTCAACATTTGCTTTATCATAAGGTAAAGCTTCTAAATCAGTATTGCAGTAGGTCTTTACGGGAACTTGGTGGTATTGAGCAAGTAGGCGTAGGGGAGGATATCCCCAGGAATAATCTGCTGAAGTAATATCCGTTGGAAACGGCAGGATTTCATCAATAAGTTGATGAAGCGACTCTTTGGGAATTATTCGATAGTCAATACTCACGTCTACTAACTTCAGAAATTATTGTTCTCTTAATATCAGCTAACGAACCTTTTTATTTTCTTCAACTGTGATGCTAACTTCGAGACTTCTTATGTTTTCAGGTAGATTTGGCTCACTCCACCCATGACATTCAATAGTTATATTATTTTCCTCAACGAATAGCAGAAATCCCACTTCTAAATCATTGACCGTACCTATTACGATTGGGCAAGCAATGGTTTCTTTTTCAATCGTAATGCTGCTGCAAACGATGTCAAGAAAGTAGCCTGCACCAGTAAAATCATAGTTGGTGATCTTATAATTGGTGACCAATGCTTGCCACTCACTTTGTTCCAACCGATTTTGCAGCAGGTGTTTCAATACTTCTGTTTCAAATTGAGTAAGCTTCATTTTCTTCCTGCTTTTCCGTACGCTTTCCCTCCTTTTCCTTGGGCGTCCAGCCAATAAAGGGAATCATTTTTTACAATCAACACCTGGCGATCCAGGTACAACGTAGTATCGGACTGCAAGGGTGTACTATTTACAAGATTGAATGTAAAGTCATTGAGCTTGATTTTGTATCCTAATTTTATTGGCTTCCCTTTTTGGGTGTTTTCATTTTCGTTGGCTGAAGATACTTCGGACTGTTGGACGGAATCTGGTTGCTGATAGGCCTCTGTCACCTCCGAATGTTGCTTATCCATAAAAGTATCGTAGCTGGTTAAAATCAATCCCTGCCCCATCAGTTTCCAGGTTCCTGCGGAGTAGCGATGACCCAGGCATCCCTTGTAGTAGTACTGGAAGCTCCCGTCTTCATTCAGTGTAATATGGCTTCCGTAAAACATTTCGCTCTGAAACCATCTTCCCACCAATTGAGAGGCAGCATTCGCAGGTTCAAGGACTGAACGCAGAGATGGAATGGCTTCCACCGATGATTGCTTTTTGCAGCCCGCCAGCCCCAATCCAATACAAAGTAGGAGTATTTCCTTTTTCATTATTTTTAACTAATTGCTGATGTATTTTGAGCCTGTTTGAGCTTATATTGAGAAGGTTGGTTATCGAAATGAGCAGTACCGGCTGCTGTGGTTTTTCTGTCTTTTTAATCTAGCTTGTAATACCAGCCAACGGATTTGAAAAAATCTTTCAACAAGACCATTTTCCCTTCACACATGTCGCCAAAGTACGCTCCTTGGCTACCAAATGCCTTTTTGCATTCAAAACAAACTTCATAATAAGCGAAGGGAGAATCAGTAGCGTCATAAAAAATAATGCCGTGATCAGGGTTATAGGACACGATCTCTTCCATTAAAGCAGGTTCGACAGGATCTTTAATGTATCCATAGAAAATATTGAAAAGCGAGGCTGTTTCAGTTAGTGTTAATTCTCTCTTCTCTTGAATAAGACTACTTTCCAATGATATCACTAGTGTGTTGTTTTGCCAATCCCATATATTAATACGCCGTCTCGTCTCATAACTATATTTTTTAGAAGTCGGGTGTGGGTACTCCGTTATTAATACCCAACTTTTAAAGCTGATAATAACTATTTTCTTAGTTTGATTTGCAACGGCAATTGTGTCGGTTATCCTATTTTTTTTACAATAGCAATAGGTAGGTTGTTGATAGACTTGAGCCTGAAGATGCCAGGATAGAATTGTTAAACCGGTTATTAAAAATAATTTACCGTTCATAAATTTTCGAATTGCCATCAATGGATCAAACATTGCCGAAGCCGCGACCTCCTGCTATGGCTTTATAGTTAGCCGGGCCGCTGGTAATTGGGTTTAGTTTGTCTGCTGCTTTTTAACTTCTCGCCTTGACTTCCCATTGCAAATGCGGTTTGAATTCTTTGGGAACGGCGCTCATCAGTTCCCGGATCAACTTTTCATTGCGGCGGTACAAGGGTGATATGGTATCACTGCACTTTTCCAGGTACCACCGGGCCTGGTAATTCAGAAAGTGAATATCGTGCTCGACAAATTCCGATTCGAACATGGATACCGGCAAGTTATGGATCAATTCTGCCTCGTAATAGCAGCTTTTGTCTTTGCCTTTTACCCAAAAGCCATGAGACTGAACATTCCGAATGTGAGGAAGAATCCCCATTAGCATGTCTTTGTATATTTCATGTTTCCTTCTCGGAGTTCTACTTGCTTCGGCAACTTCGGCTTTCAAGTGTGGTTTAATTTAATGGTAGGCAAATGGTTCAACAGTCGGACTTGCCCGGTCTATGTGGAGATTAAGGCCATTGGTCATTTGGGTTTGGTGTTGGCAACTGTATTTCATTTACTCATTTCTTCTCTATTGGCAATCAACATGTTGATCTCTTGCAACCAGAAGCAATTCTCACCCATTGCTTGCAGATCATTACCAGTTAACCTTTGCGTTAGATCGCTTAAGTGATTGTCATTGAAGATGCTATCAATAAACGCATCCTCACCATTTTCTTCAATAATGCAATCAATAAAGTCCTGATAAATCATCAAGCTGGAACACAGTTGTTGAATTGAGCTGTTTATTAATTGTTCGGAAAAGGAGTCTTCGTGGTCCAGCAACTTTATTCTGCAATCATCCCTCGTATCGATGACAATTTCGTCCCCGTTGCCATTAGAACCAATAACCACATATTTTGAATATTTAGCTTCTAAAAAATCGAAATAATCGGTAAGCCGCAATATGCCTTCGTATTGCACATTATTGTTTTTTACAAAGCTGATAAAAGGTGCTGCATCTCTCGGTAAGCCTACCTTAATAAGAAACCTCTGGGTTGATTGGTTAAAAGAAAACCCCTTAATTCGTTCTGAATCATAAAGGATTATAGGATGAAATTCATCAGTCCATTGTATCAGCATCGGTTCTTTATCTTTTTCTATGGTTGATAACAATGACACATCAAGAATTCACAATAAGCCACTGGGACACGGACAGGTAAAAAGAAGTCGGTTGGATAAAAATAACCTACTTAATGCACAAATATCCAAAAAATAAGATGAATTACGGAGTGAATCCCTTTACCTGGTAGTAAATTTCCGTCTCACTTTCATTTCAGACAAATGAAAACAACTCAAAAGACTGTGTTTATCCACCGCTCTTTAGCTTAAAGTGAGAAAAAGCAGACTTTTCGTTTTTCCACTACTCCAATCCGAAAAGATTGGATCCTACTCCGGCTGGATGTGGTTGCGGTCGATGAAGTCCTTGAAGGCTTTGCGGTAACTGTCGCTGACGGGGAGGAACGCTTTGCCGATCTGCACTTTGTCCTTGTGAATGGCATCGATGGCCTCTATCGAAACGATGTAGGAATGGTGAATGCGAATAAACTGATCGGAAGGCAGTTCCTGTTCCAGTGATTTGAGCCGCTGCAGACTCACGATTTTCTGCTGCCGGGTGTGGATGGCCACGTAGTCTTTCAGTCCTTCTACGTACAGAATGTCGTTCCAGCGCACTTTTACCAGCCGGGTGCCGTCCTTGACGAAAACAAAAGGTGGGCTGGTTTCGGCCTGCGGAGCTGCCACGGAATACGTGGACGGCGGGGGGACTGCTTGCCGCTGCCCGGCTTTTTCCACGGCCTTCAGGAATCGTTCGAAGGTAATGGGCTTGAGCAGGTAGTCCACCACGTCCAGTTCGTAGCCTTCCAGCGCGTATTCGGAATAGGCCGTCGTCAGGATCACCATCGGGCGCTTCGGCAGGATCTTGAGCAGGGAAATGCCAGTGATTTCGGGCATCTGAATGTCCAGAAAAAGCAGGTCAACCGGTTGATTGCGGAGTACTTCAATGGCGGCCAGTGGGCTGCTGCAGGCATCCAGCAATTGCAGGAAGGAAACCTTCCGGACGTATTCGGTCAGCAGGTTACGCGCTAACGGTTCGTCTTCTACGATCAGACAGGTCAGGTTCAAGCAGGGTCAGGTTTAGTTGTACGGAATAGCGATCGGGCAGATCTTCCACTTTCAGTTCGTAATTACCGGGGTAGCTCAGTTCCAGCCGACGTTGTACATTGAGCAGGCCAATGCCGGACTTTTTTTCTACGCCCGGATTCTTGTTAAAAGTCTTGCTGTTTTCTACCACGTAAATACAGTTTTTCCCCTGCACATCGATCAGGATGTTTACCCAGGCGCCCGTCTGGTTGTTGCTCACGCCGTGTTTGAAGGCATTCTCCAGAAAAGTAATCAATACCAGTGGTACGATGGTCACCGACTGCGGGTTGCCTTTGACCTCAAACCGGATGGGCACCTGGTCGTTGAGTCGCAGCCTTTCCAGGCTGATGTAGTTCTCCATGTATTCGATTTCCTTGCTGAGCAGCACGCGCGGGTGGTTGGAGTCGTAAATCATGTACCGCATCATCTGCGAAAGCTTGGCAATGACCTCAGTGGTATTGGGTGACTGGGTATAAGCCAGGTAATACAGGTTATTGAGGGTGTTGAAGAGGAAATGCGGATTGATCTGGGCCTTCAGGAAGTTCAGTTCGGCAATCAGTTTCTCATTTTCTATCTCCTTTTTCCGGTTCTCCAGTTCAAACCATTCCAACGCAAAGCGAAGCATGCCCACGAAGATGACAATGAACAGGGTGATGGCGACTACCTGAATGAAAAAACGGGCGCTGTGAAGAAATTCTTCCCGGGCTACTAAGGTATCCACCAGGTAAGTCTCAAAATTTAGGCGAATGGTAATCAGCACCGCAAACATCAGCGTAAACTCCAGCAGGTAGCGTTTCAGGTCCTTGCGCGTCAGAAAGCGCGGCAAGAGATAAAAATAATTAATGTAGGCAATTAGGGGAGTGAAGGTAAGCGTAATGGCAACGGCGATCAATGCCCGTTCCCAGCGGTCGGCCCAGCGACTGATTTGGTACAGAAAGAAGGAAAGGTACACGCACCAGAAGGACAAATGCAGCAGAAGTACCCGGTGGCGCTGAAAAAAAGCGGACATATATCGAAGTGATGAAGAATGGAAGATGGATAAGTAGCTGTCAGCAACTAGCTGTCAGCTATTGGCTTATATTCAAGGTAATTATGTAAAAAAAATAGCATAAAGTTTTTTCATTCTTCTACTTATCAGCAATTACTGTCAGTTTGAATGCCTGGGCGATCCCATTGGATAATGAAACAGAAAATAGGGTCAACTACTTGTGCTTCACTGCTCATTAGCCATTCACTGTTAACTGTTTACTGATAACGGTTCACCGTTAACTGACTTAAAGGTAAGGCTTCCCGGTCAAATCTAAGCCCATTGCGTTCGTTTTTTCTGCTATCCCAGCGTTTTGATCGATATCCGCTGGTGTTTGTACCTTACTCCGGTTCGGTCGATAATTATGGCTGATTGTCGATACACCCGGGGCAACTGTCTAATATATCCAATTAAGTGAAAACATTCGTGTTCTTTTGTGCATTAATTAGGATGAAGGTAAGCCTGAAATAAGGTGAGTATGAGCACCTTCTTTACTTTTTGCGGTTGAATCTGAATCTCTGTTTGTGCTTAAGTAACCAATGATGACAACTCCTACGTTTGCTTTGAGTCAATTAAAAAAGGCCCTGCCGCTGTGGGTACTGCTGGGATGCAGTCACCTGGCATTGGCGCAGGCCCCCGCCGCCGGCTCCAATCCGCCGGTCGGAAACAACGTGGCGGCCCCCGTTTCCCGTGGAAACGCAAAAATTACCGGTATCGTGGTAGATGGAGCCAACCAGCAGCCTGTTCCCTTCGCTACGGTGGCGCTGAACGATCCGGCTACCGGCAAGCCCCTGGACGGAACGGTGTGTGACGAAAAGGGAAAATTTACTATCAACCGGGTGGCGACCGGCACTTACCAGCTGGCCGTTAGCTTCATTGGCTATCAGAACATTGAAAAGACGATTGTGGTCGGCGACCGGGAACTCAACGTGGGTACGCTGACGATTGCTTCCGAAACCAAGCAGCTGAAGGAAGTCACCGTCACCGGGCAGCGGGCGCTGATCGAAGAAAAGGTAGACCGTACTGTTTATAATGCCGAAAATGACCTGACCACCCGGGGCGGCGATGCCACCGATGTACTGAAAAGGGTACCCATGCTGTCGGTAGACCTGGACGGCAACGTGTCGATGCGGGGCAGTCAGAACATCCGGGTATTGATCAACAACCGGCCCTCGACCATTGCGGCCAACAGCATCGCTGACGCCCTGAAGCAGATTCCCGCCGATCAGATCAAGTCGGTGGAGGTTATTACATCGCCTTCGGCCAAGTACGATGCCGAAGGGGCCGCCGGGATCATCAACATCATTACCAAGAAAAATACGCTGGAAGGGGCTACGCTCAACGTCGACGGAAGTGTCGGCTTGCGGGGTTCCAACCTGGGTCTGAACGGCAGTTACCGCCGGGGCAAGATGGGTTTTTCGCTGGGCGGCTTCGGGCGTTCCAACTACAACGTGACGGGTCGGTTTGAGAACCGGCAGATTACGGAAACGCCCAACGGTAGCCAGGTCAACACCCAAACCGCCGATACCCGCAACAACAACCTGTTTGGCCGCTATACCCTGGGCTGGGATTACGACATCAACAAGTATAATTTCCTGACGGCTTCCGTGCAGTTCGGGGTCCGCAATGGCAACAACTACCAGGATATGCTGCGTACCCAGCGCTTCTTCAACGATGTGCTATCCGGCAACAGTTTGCAGGGCGTAGGCGTGTCGGATTTGTCGAATACGGTGGATGTGAACCTGAACTACACCCGCACGTTTGAAAAACCCCAGCGCGAATTCAGCATTCTGACGCTGTACAGCCGAAACAACCGCTCCAATGATTTTATCCGCGATAGCCTGGACCTGGAAAGTTTTGGCGTACTGAACCGCACCAAAAACCTCAATCAGAGTTCCAACCAGGAAATCACCATTCAGACCGATTACCAGACACCCATCAGCAAGAACCAGATGCTGGAACTGGGTGCAAAATACATTCAGCGGCAGGTGACCAGCGATTTTGCCTACTACTTTGCCGATGGCCCCAACGCTCCCTTCGTGCAGGCCCAGAACCGGTCGCTGGCCAACGTATTTAACTACGACCAGAACGTAACGGCCGGCTATACGTCCTACACGCTCAACTTCCTGAAGGCTTACAGCCTGAAAGCCGGCGCCCGCTACGAATACACCACCATCCAGGCCAATTTTCAGGACGGACAGCAGGTCGAAATCCCTTCGTACGGCGTACTGGTGCCCAGTGTGAATATTTCGAAAAAACTGAAAAACGGCAACATGCTGAAAGCGGCCTACAACCGCCGGATTCAGCGCCCATCGCTGCAGTTTCTGAACCCTAACCGCCAGGCGGCCAATCCGCTGAACGCCACGGAAGGAAACCCGGACCTGAGACCGGAGTACACCAATAACTATGAGTTGTCGTACAACACGTTTTTCAAAAGCGGATCGGTCAACTTTACCACCTTCATGCGCAACTCCACCGGCTCCATTCAGCCGGTGCGGGTGCCCCTGAGCCAGGACACCATTCTGACCACCTACCGCAACATCGGAAATGAAGATTCTTATGGGCTGAGCGTATTCACCAACATCAACATCTCGAACAAGTTTTCGCTCAATGGCGGCACCGACGTGTACTACGCAGTGCTCAACAACAACGTGACGGATGAACTCAACTTCGGCGCCAGCAACCAGGGTTGGGTCATCAGCGGACGCATTTTCGGTAACTACAACCTAAGCAAAGGCTGGGGCATTCAGTTCTTCTCCTTTTACCGCGGTCGGCAGGTGCAGTTGCAGGGTTCGCAGGGTGGCTTCGGTATCTACAGCCTGGGTCTGAAGAAAGATTTCAACAACAAGAAGGGCAGCATCGGATTCGGAGCCGAAAACTTCTTTACTCCGGCTTTCAAAATCCGCAACGAATTTGTTTCCCCGGCCCTCAACCAGTCCAGCACCAATGTACTGCACAACATGAACTTCAAAGTGACTTTCAGCTACCGCTTGGGTAAAATGAGCATGGACAACAACGCCCGCAGAAGAAGAAAGTCAGTCAACAACGACGACCTGAAAGACGGCGGTGGCGATAACCAGGGTGGTGGTATGCAACAGGGTGGCGGCATGCCGGGCGGTGGAGCGCCAAGTGGCGGTGCACCAGGTGCAATACCAGGAAATGCGCCGGCCGGCGGACAACGCCCCGGCGGGGGACCATTTCAGCAGGCACCCGGCCAGCCCGCGCGGCAGGACAGCACCGGAGCGGAACCGGGACAAGCGCCCGGTTTCGTGCCGGGGCAGCGACAAAGACCCGCTACTGACAGCTCTGGAAGGCCGGCACCTGAACTTAACCAGTCTCAACAGCCGGACAGCCTGAGTACTGCTCCGAAAACGGATTCGCTGCAACGCCAGAATCAATCGCTGCCGCAACAAACACCGGCATCCGGTCAGCCGACCCAACCGCAGCAGGGAGAGCCCAGAAAAAATGATTAATTGGATAAAAAAATAACCGGTAGGACAGAAGGAGTCAGAAAAGCCAGTGTGCAAGGTCGCTAATTGGCACTGCGCTTTTCCCTCTTCATTGCTTGTGGCATATTATTAAATTGGCCTGATTATTTGTTTACTTGTGCGTGGAAAGCCGAACGCGGCTATTTTTTAATCCTTCTTATGATTATTTTTATCAATAACTAACCCCTTTTTGTATGAAAACAATTCGTTATGCGCTGAGTGTATTAATGATGGGTTTGCTGATTCAAGCTGCACCGGTGGTAGCCGGCGATGGCAAGCCGGGCAAGAAAACCGTAGCCAAGGCCGCTACGTCTCTGCAGGTAGATCCAGCCAGGAGTTCGATGACCTGGACTGCCAAGAAAGTAGGTGGTGAACATACCGGCAACGTAAAAATTGCCAAAGGTGTGTTGAACGTAGAAGGAAAAAAGTTGGCCGGTGGTTCTTTCGACATGGACATGACCAGCATGACAAATACGGACATCACCAACGAATCATTCAATGCCAAGTTGGTCAATCACCTGAAGTCGGAGGATTTTTTCCACGTGGAGAAGCATCCGACCTCTACTTTCCAGATCACCAAGGCCGAACCCATTGCCGGAGCCAAAGCCGGAGAACCCAACTACACCATCACCGGCGACCTCACAATCAAGGGCATCACCAACTCCATCAGCTTCCCGGCTACCGTAACCGTCACCGGTGACAAAGCCGAAGCTACCGCCAAATTTGACGTGGACCGTACCAAGTGGGACATCAAATACCGGGCAGCCATCATCGGAACGGCGGCGGACAAAATCATTGAAGACACCTTCACGATCGATCTGAAAGTAGTAGCCGACAAAAAATCGGTTGCCAGCAAATAATTGAACCCCTGATAATTGAAAAAGCCGTTGCCCTTTGGGTAGCGGCTTTTTCTTTTTACGGACACCCGTTCAGGCAGCATCCGGTACTGCACTTCTCTGCTGACACGACAACACCATCGCGTAGAGAGGGAAAGGTAAAATAAGGATATAATTGTAATTTGAGGGCATTGGCGGAAAGCCATCTGGATTGCAAGATCATTACCTCACCATGTTCGACCTGCTGATTTCCCACCTTTCCAAGCACATCACCCTGGATGCGACGGAAACGGACCGGTTAAAAAATTACTTCCGCATAAAACGGCTGAATAAAAAGCAGTTTTTGCAGCACCAGGGCGATATCACTCAGTACGAAACCTTCGTGACGAAGGGATGCCTGCGAACGTATTACCTTGATCAGCAGGGGCAAGAGCACATTGTTCAGTTTGCCCTGGAAGGCTGGTGGATCGGGGACCTGTACAGTTTTCTGACTCAGCATCCTTCCCGCTACACCATACAGGCGCTGGAAGATTGTGAACTGTTGCAGATTGATAAAAATAGCCTGGAAGAGTTGTACCAGCAGGTGCCCAAACTGGAGCGCTTCTTCCGGATCATCATTCAGAATGCCTTCATCGCTTCCACCAACCGCATCCTCTCTTCGATGAGCCAGACGGCGGAGGAGCGCTATCTGGAATTCATCGGGAAGTACCCGGATATTGAACAGCGCGTACCCCAGTACCACGTAGCGGCCTACCTGGGTGTGACCGCCGAATTTCTCAGCCGCATCCGAAAAAAATTCTCCCGAAAGTAATTTCTTGAACTAGGTCAATTTTCTGGCCCGGCCCGTTCCCCAACTTTGCTTCATCAGAAATGAGACGGAGCCGGGGTACGGGCGTTAGCATTTACGGCCTTACTGATCCGGTCATTCCTGCCCCGTACAGATTTATTCAGTGTTTTATCTAACTTTTATTTATTCAAACAATGACACAATCAGAAATCTTTGCGGCCCTTCAGGAACTGAACGGGCTGGTGTTGCAAGGCAAATCCATGGAAGCCTTCGAGAAGTATTACCACGACCAGATCGTGATGCAGGAAAATGAACAGGTACCTACAGTAGGGAAGGAAGCCAACCGGCAGCGGGAACTGGATTTCTACGGCAAGGTGACCGAATTCAGGGGAGCGCAGCCGCTGAAGGTAGCCGTAGGAGACAACCATTCGATGGTAGAGTGGCACTACGACTATACCCACCAGGACTGGGGCGTGAAAAACTACACCCAGGTTTCGGTACAGGAGTGGAAGGATGGAAAAATCATCCGGGAGAAATTTTACTACAACAACTGAGTTCAACCCAACATTCAAAATAAAATGATGCGTACGCTCTTTGCGACCCGCAACGACTGGACGGGTCTGGTTCTGCGACTTACCCTGGGCTTAATTATTTTCCCTCACGGCGCTCAGAAACTGCTGGGCTGGTTTGGTGGCTATGGCTTTACCGGCACGATGCAGTACTTCACTGACAATGTGCATTTGCCCTGGATCATCGGATTCCTGGTGATTCTGCTGGAAAGCGTTGGTGCCCTGCTGCTGATTGCGGGCTTGGGCAGCCGCCTGATCGCCGGTTTGATGGTGCCCTTGCTGATCGGTATTATTGTCACGGCCCACCTGGAGTCCGGCTTCTTTATGAACTGGTTCGGTAATCAAAAAGGAGAAGGCTACGAATACTTTCTGCTGGCAATTGGAATCGCCCTGGCGGTGATGATCAACGGGGCTGGCAAGTATTCGCTGGATAGGCTCGTTGCCAAATTATCATAAGTGCAGTAACGGCTACAGGCTTCCCGGAAGGGAGGCCTGCCCAATGGGTGTTGAATCGGAAAATAGGGAGGTAACCCGATACCTGCCAGTTGATCCGACTTTTTCAATGTCTGATTCTATTTTTTAGTGACTTCATTACCAATGTATATCCGTAAAATGTCGCGTGCTGGTAGATTCGCTTCGAATACGAGCCGGCCAGATTAAGTTCTGTTGACTTAATTGCCAGCATCGGCTTTTCTGAAGGTTAAATTTATAATGAGACGTTATGAATACTTATCAGGCCTATGAAATAGGCGAAGGATACAATATTGGTTCACTCCGTCTGAATAAGCGCGCGATGCCCGACTTGGAAGCGCATCAGATACTGGTACAGATGAAAGCTTTTTCCCTTAACTATCGCGACCTGCTGGTGGTGAAAGGACAGGGAAGCTGGAAACCGCCGCTGGGGCGGATACCGCTATCGGATGGGGTAGGAGAAGTAGTTGCCCTTGGTAGTGGAGTGGAACGATTGAAGGTAGGAGAACGCATAGCCGGCTTATTTCTGCCTCATTGGATAGAAGGAAAAATCGCACCGGAAAAGCTGCGGCAATCGTTGGGAGGAGCGGCCAGCGATGGAGTGCTGGCTCAATACGTGGTTTTTTCTCAGGAGGCAGTTATTCCCGTACCGGCCCATCTGACGGATGAAGAAGCGGCTACCCTGCCTTGTGCGGCCCTTACCGCCTGGCACGCACTGATAGAGGAAGGAAAGGCAACCGCTGGCGAGAGGGTGCTGATACAAGGTACCGGTGGCGTTTCTTTGTTTGCCCTTCAATTTGCGCTTTTGTCGGGGCTGGAAGTATTTCTATTGTCAGGGAGTCAGGAGAAGCTGGATAAAGCCCGTCAGTGGGGAGTAGAACACCTGATCAATTACCGGCAACAGCCGGATTGGGCGGATGAAATTTTGCGCCGGACGGGAGGAGTGGGTGTAGAGCACGTCATTGAAGTAGTAGGAGGTGATAACCTGAGCAAATCTACTGCGGCAGTACGAACGGGAGGCAGCATTTATACCATTGGCTTCCTCAACGGTTTTATGTCTGAAGTAAGTATTCAGCAACTCATGGGGAAGCAAATCCGGCTGCAGGGAATTGAAGTAGGTTCGAAGGCCATGTTTACCCGCATGAATCAGGCGATCAGTGCCCGTCAGATGCGGCCTGTAATCGACGAAGTGTTTGGCTTTGGTGAAGTAGACATGGCTTTGCGGAAGTTGGAAGAAGGCAAACAGTTTGGGAAAATCTGTATAAAAATGAATTGAGCAAAGCAGAGGCTGTCATCTACCTGTCTACTTTTCCAGCGCATTTTCTTCCTCAATGAGGAATGAGAACATTCGATTTTTTTGTAACTCGCCCTGTACTATACAACGAAAGAAGAAAGAGTCAGAATGAATGCGATCACCCACACCATCAAACACACGCTTCTGCACGTAGAGCCGGAACACCAACTGTTGACAGTAACCTGGACACGGCCAGTCCTGAACCAGGATTACCGGGAACTCTGGGATGCCATCCTGCCCATTGCTCATCAGCACCGGGTTGTTCGCTGGCTATTGGATCAACGTCAGATGGGAGCCATGATGCCTGCCGATATGCAGTGGGTAGTGGAAGACTGGTACCCACGATCGGTGAAGTTGCTGGGAAACAGTCGCCGGTCGGCCATTCTGGTTTCGGCCAACGTGTTTGGTGAAATAACCGTCAAGAAAGGCATAAACAGTCTGGTGCAAACCCAGGACCTGGAAACTGCTTACTTTACGGAACTGGATGAAGCCCGCCGGTGGCTACTGAACTCCTAGCATCCGATGGTCATTTACACTGCCCAACCCCAGCCAGAGGACGAAGCCAAAAGTCATAGATTAGACAACTATCGCTTTTATCAGGCAGCGCAATTAGCTACCCCCTTGGGCTCCGCAGTCCATACCTTTCATTTTGAGACGCTGCGCAAGCAGCATTTTCGGGTAGATTATCCATCCTCCTTATATAAGCTGGTGTATTGCTTCGAGGGTTACGCCGAAAACTTTTGCGGAGGAACGAAAATACGATCATTTCAGAAAGGCAAAGCACTTTTCTATCGAACCCATCCGGACACCTATTCTTCACAACTGAAGTCAGATACCCGCTTTCAGATTGTGCATCTACACTTGTCCCAACCCATGGTCGATCAACTGGAGACCTTGTTGTCACAGCCGCTTCGAGAAGTTGAGATTGAAATTCCCATACCTCCCTCCAGTTATGAACTTCTGAATATAAACCGGATACTTGATTGCTGCCGACCGGATCTGGTAGATTTGTACGTTGAAAAAACCGTTTTCGACCAGTTGTATTATTTTTTTGGATATCTGAGAAGTCATATCTGCACCATTCTGCCGGTGCATTTTGATGCCCAGACCGCAAATGCCAACCTCCTGAAAAACATCACGATCAGCTATGAGTTTATGGGCGATTCGTCGGGCTACCGTATCGCTCCGCTCCGTCAGTGGGAGGTCCTGCAGAAACTGGTCGATCTGATCCGTGAAAAATGCCTGGAGCCGTATATTTCCAGGGTATATGATTTTGAAGAAATACCCCTTTCTCACCAGGCGATGGAACAAGGACATACCACCGGGAAAATGATCGTTGCTGTCAAAGCCTGAGTGGCGCTGTTAGCGGAAAAGTCGGGTGCTCTAGCAAATGCTATCCGGCCGCTCTTATCTGTATGATCGATTAAACATGCATTGCCGGGCTGTGTAATGCTGGCTCGATAGTCAGTCCAATTTTTAATGTACAACCAGTTTCATTTGCCAACGGCCTTTGCCATCCACAGAGCCCTGAGGACTGAGTTGAATGATGTAGATACCCGCAGCCAAAGTATGGTGTTCATTCAGTATGAATTCATTATCTCCGATTTGAGCGGGTATTGGGTAGTAGGCCAGTTCCCTTCCACGTATGTCCTGAATCTGGATGAGATAGTTCTGAAGGCTGGCACTCCGGATGCGGAGGGTGGTCGTGCTTCCTTTTCCCACGGGATTCGGATACAGTTCAATGACTGATGCGGGCAGGGCGTTTTCAATGGAAACCACTTTACTGTATTCATAAATACCATCCCAATCTACCTGTTTCAGGCGATAATAGCTCCTTCCGTACAAAGGATGTTCATCTCTGAAAGCATAAGTCGTTTGTTCCTGGGTAGTTCCGGCACCCGGTACACTGCCAATAGAAAGAAATTCCACGGCATCCGAAGATCTTTCTACTTCAAAATGCGCATTATCTTTTTCCATGGCGGTCAACCAGCCTAATTCTGCCTGCTGGTCTTTCATTTTGGCCTCGAAGTGAAGCAGCCGAACGGGCAGGGGCGTAGTGCTGGACGCAACCGTGTATTCGGAAAATCCCCGGATATCGCTGCGGGTTGTGCCGTCTACGTAAGTGCTGCCGTCGTAACTCCAGCTGGCCGCGGCGCTGGGGCGCTTGATGAACGTTTGGTGGATGCCGGAGCAAGAAAAGCCGACCGGAAACAACCTAAGATTATAGCGGGCTGTACTCAGTACCGTTGCATTGGGCGTAAGGTCCCAATAACCGCCCGTACATACAGCCAGGTTCTTCCCTTGTCCGTCGAGGTTGTTGAGTCCACTGGTGCCGGAGGGCATCGTGCTCCGGAAGAAACCCGCCACATTGCTTACGCCCAACGCGGCTGTGATCTGCATGCTGACCAATTCATAACGGGTAGCGTCGCCCACCGGGAATTCATAGGTATTGAGCCCGGTGACCCAGCGGCGCAGGATGCCATTGACGTAGCTGCTGGCCGAATGCCCCCTTACCGCCGAACTGGCCGCATTGGTCACCCGGATTTCGCTGGTGCCAGTAGTCACTACCGTGCCCCTGATGAGCGTGAGTTGATTGCTTACTATGGTAATGGCTGGGTTGAAAGTCAGCTTACTGCTGGCCAGCGAATTATTAATGACCAACCTGTAAAAAGAGCCCGTACCGGACTGACTGAAGGATTGATCGGCAGTGCCGTTGAGTTCGACAGTTCCCGTGTTGGGCACAAAGGTGCCACCGTTGCTCAGGTTTCCGGCTACCCTCAGTATGCCATTGCCCGCCAGGAAGGTGCCGGTATTGCTGAAGCTTCCCATCACGTTGAAGGTGCCGCTATCTGCCACCAGGGTACCTGAGTTGCTCACATTACCAGTTACGCTGGTCGTATTGCCCGATGAGGTAAAAGTACCCGTGGGCGAAGTAGACAACGTCCCTGTAATGGCCAGAACTTTTCCGTTGGCATTCAGATTGCCTTTGGTGATCGTTAGATTGCCCGCTATACCCAGTTGTCTGCCCAAACGAATCACATCACTGTGGTTGGTTTTATTGATCACCAGGTGCCCCAGCTGAGTGGCACCCGTCAAATCACCGCTGATAATCTGCGGACTTCTCGAACCAGTGAAACTCAGGGTGGAGGTAGCTCCGACCGTGAGGGTCCCGTTGTTGGTGAAATTACCGCAGACGTCCAGGTTGAAGCCGGCATTGATTTTCAGGGTAGCACCGCTGCTGATGGTGATCATGCCGGCGGTAGCTCCATTTTTATTAATCACCGGATAAGACTTATCGGAGGTCAGGATGGGAATGATGGCGTCATCGTCGCAGGAAGGTAGCAAACAGGCCGTTCCCCAGTTGTCCAGGTTGAACCAATCTGTAGAAAAACCTCTCCATACGAAGGAGTTAGCACTGCTGAAGTAGCTGTTGGAAGGCTGGCATTCGTAGAAAGTGATATCATCGATGGCAATGTCATTTCCCCCGGCGGCGGCACTGATGTTTCGGATGGCCAGCTGAATGGATGTGAGGGTATCGCTGTTTAGGTGAACCGTAAACTTGGTCCATCCGCAGTTGCTGATTCCGGACTGGGCTACCGAAATATCAGCTCCCGTCCGGAAACACCCCGCGTAAACGCCGAATTGCAGACTATTGGCCGTTCCCGCCAGACTGGCGGCCCAAAAAGTCAGTACATAATCGGTATTGGGCCTGACCGCAATGGTTTGTTGCCAGAGGTTCTGGGAACCGCTGGTGGCGGCGTTTCCCACCAGCATATTCCCTCCCGATTCGGGGGAGGGCTGAAAACTGGAACCCACGTTACAGAAGGCATTGTGCAGGAAGTAGGGATTAGCCGTGATCCCGTATTTACCTTCTCCCCCGGAAGTACCTTTACCATCCTGGTTGTTGCTCAGGCTATTTGAGGTGTTGGCATAAAAATATTCTGAGGTAAAGCCTAAGTTGGTAGGTGCCGTTACCGAAGAAGAAGTACTTCCCACCGGTGAATTGGGTGTAATGGAAAAATCGCCGTTGTACACCAGGTTGGCGGTGATCGGGCAGTTGACGTACACAGTAACGGCATTGCTGACGGCAAACGCGCATCCGGTCGAAGAGGTCGTCATGGTGCATGAGACATAATACGTACCCGGATTCGGGAAATCGGCTCCCCTGGGTTGATACGTGCTGGATGTGGAGGGGAGGTTGGTGAGGGCTCCGGCCAATTCCGTGTAGTATTTCCACTGATAACTGCTGATGCCCGCCGAAGTAGCCGTGAGGGTAGTACCACTTTCCGTTGTGGTAATGGACTGCGAAACCAGGGGCGAAATGGCGTACATCTGAATGGTCAGATCGCTTCCGTTATCAAATCCGGCCAGAACCGGGCTGCTGCTGGCTACCCGAATGCGGTATTTGGTACCGGGCGCTACGGTTCCGTTCGGAATGGCAGCCGTAATGGTGCCGGAGGTGGTGCCCGCTGTTTTCGCCAGGTTGATGGGGGTGGAAAAGCTACCCGTCGCATCGGAGAGCTGAGCGGTAAATTCATTGGAACTGGCAAAGCCACAGGGGGCTATAAAACCGACGTTGATGGTAGATCCTACGCACAAGACCGCCGGACTGATGGGTAAGGTCTTGATGGTATTGGATGGCATCACCGTAACAACCAGATTGGAGGTGGTTGGTGAACAGGTATTGCCGGTTGCGGTTACCGTTAATGAATAGACAACGTCAATAGGCGAAGCGGTGGTATTCGTCAGGGTTTCGCTGATGGTCGTGCTACTTACATTGCTCAGGGTGGCATTGCTGATGCCCGGTACGGCGGGACGGCTCCATTGGAAAGCGGCGTTGGCAGCCCCGCTCGTGATGGTATAGTTGAAAGGGGTACCGGAGCATACCGATCCGGTCAGGTCGCTGGTGATAAGTGAATTGACCCTTAGTGTGGCATTGCCATTGGAATAAAGCGTACACACGTTGCCACTGGCCATTACCGCCACTCGGTATTTACGCAGGTTTAGATGTACTCCGGCCCCGGTAACCTTGAGGGCATTGGTGGTGGTGCCGGAGTAGACCCCTTCATTGCTCAACGATAACCAGGTAGCTCCGTTGTCCTGAGATTCCTGCCACTGGTACGAAAGCGTGGTACTGCCGGAAGCCGTTACGGTAAAGGTGGCCACTGGGGTAGCGCCGGCACATACGGTCTGATTGGCCGGTTGAGCGGAAAGGGTGGGAGGTGCATTGACCGTTAGCTGGGCAGAACCGGAAGTTGTAGTGCTGCATCCGTTGATCACTACCTGATAATACTTGCCGCTGAGCGCAGTAGTGGGGCTGAGTACTGTCAGGGTGGCGGTGCTTACGCCCGAATACGTGCTTCCATTCGTCAGGTTCGTCCAGGGGCCCGTACTGCCGTTGCCCACCTGCCACCGATAAGTCAGTGGAGCGCTTCCGGTGGCCAGTACGGTAAATGTGGCATTGGAACCGGAGCATACCGTGCTGGCATTCGGTTGGGAGGTAATCACCGGCGGACTGCTCACGGCCAGGAAAGCGGAATTGGAAGTGACGGAACTATAGCCCGGTACCCATACTACCGCTCGGTACTGCCTGGTATTCAGGGCCGTGCTGGGGCTGGTGATGGTCATCGTAGCGGTTGTTACGTTAGAATACGGACTGACATTGCTCAAGTCCGTCCAGACAGTTCCGTTTAAAACCTGCCATTGGTAACTAAGCGTTCCACTGCTGGTGCTGGCACCAACCGTAAAGGATACGGCAGCAGTGGTACCGGCACAGGCGGATTGATGAGCTGGAGAAGAAGTGATGCTGGGCGTGGCATTGATCTGCATAGTAGCAGCGCCGGTCATTGTCTGCGTGCTGTAAGTGCCGATGTGGGGAGCTACTACGGTATAGATGCCGGGTGTCCCTTGTTTGGTCCAGCCAGGCGAGCCTATCATGCCCGCCCCTGCATGGCCGCCGGCTATTCCGTTTATACATAGTTTACTGCAAAAGAGCCATAGCAGGAAAGCTCTTAGGACACGTGAACTCAAAGTGCGCGAAACCAACGTTCTCATTTCTGACTCTGAGATAAGTGTAAACATATATCGATAACAAAAGTGGTATCCAGTAAGAGAGAGGATCAGAATCAGATTGATCCAGACAAAATTGGACGAGTAATACTGCAAATCCGCTTCCCTTTTCCCGGATGCTCTTTACCTGTAATGTCCGGATTCAGTTTTATTTGGAAAGGGTGCGTAACTGCTTCGCCTGATTTGCCTCTTTAAATGTAGGAATTGCACAAAACCCTTTTTTGTGATGGAAACCACCCGTATACCCGGGAATTGCTTGCCCCATTTCCGCAGGCGTACGCAATGATTTCAATCGGACAAGCGTAAGATGCCGATCGCCGGAGTGATAAACAGGATGTTTTGTGATGAGTGTTTGCTCCTAAGTGTTATTTCTTACTTATGCTATTTGGCTGGAAGCGCCATGGCCCATATCCAAAAGGCTTGCCTACTGCATCACTGGCGGCGGAAAAGCCAACGGGAATCGGGGTTTTACGTTGGATCTTGAAAGCTACTGCGTTGATTATCTGCCAAAAAAGAGGGAAACGCCCATTGGATGAACCAATATGACCATTGTGGCTGTTTGCTTTCTGTTTACCTCTCATCAGCAAATTACATCCGGAAACGATCCTTTATCACAAGAAATCAGTGCCTGCACTTGATAAGAACAAGTATATACCTATGTTTAACCAAGAAGAGAAAGTACCAGTCGATTCCATTGATAGGAAGGTCCGAATTCCGGAACTGATGACTTTATCGACGCATGCATCTGATATCAGGTTAGTTGCAGCCGATATGGACGGAACCCTGCTCAATTCACGGCATGAGCTGAACAGTGATTTCTTTCCGATTTATCAGCAAATGAAAGCGAAAGGAATTTTGTTTGCTGCCGCCAGCGGAAGGCAGTTTTATAACCTCCTCAACCGGTTTTCTTCTGTTCAGGAAGAAATCATCTTCGTAGCCGAAAACGGCAGCTATGTGGTGTATCAGGGTCAGGATATCCTGGTAGAAGCTATGGACGCCAACATCACCCGGGCGCAACTGCAGTTGGCCAGGCAAATTCCGGATACCGACGTGGTTTTGTGCGGCAAAAAGCAGGCATACGTAGAATCGGATAATGAGCCGTTCATCCGGCAAGTGAAAATGTACTACGATCGCTTTGAGAAGGTGGATGACCTGCTCCAGGTTGAAGGGGATCAGTTCCTGAAAATCGCCATTTATGATTTTGCCGGTGCCGAAGGGAACAGTTATCCTCATTTTCAGAACAGCAAATCTCAGCTACAGGTGAAGGTGTCGGGTAAATCGTGGTTGGACCTGTCTCATCCGCTGGCCAATAAAGGACGGGCCATTCAGGTATTGCAAAGTAAATTTGGCATTACTCCCGCCCAAACCATGGCTTTTGGCGACTACCTCAACGACCTGGAAATGATGCAGCAGGCCTACTTTAGCTACGCCATGGCCAATGCCCATCCGGATATTAAGAACGTAAGCCGGTTCGGGGCCAAAAGCAACGACGAAGACGGCGTGCTGGAAGTCCTGCGGCAACTGGTATAGGCAGCAAGCAGCTTTCAGCAATCAGCCCCGTCTTCTCAGCCACCTGTTTCGTTCCTCACTATACATCATTACTCATTGTTCACTGTTTACTGATAACTGTTCACTGAAATGGAATACAGACAACTCGGCGCATCGGGACTCAAAGTGCCGGTATTGTGTTTTGGCACGGCCACCTTTGGGGGTGGAAATGATTTTTTCAGAGCCTGGGGCAATACCCAGGTAGACGAAGCCCGGCGGCTGATCCACCAGTGTATGGATGCCGGGGTAAATTTCTTTGACACGGCCGATGTGTATTCTGCCGGGGCCGCGGAGGAAATTCTGGGACAGGCACTACTGGGCCTGCGCGACCAGGTGCTGATCTCCACGAAAGCCACTTTTCCAATGGGACAAGGACCGAATCAAATGGGTTCCTCCCGCTTTCACCTGATTCGATCCTGCGAAGACAGCCTGCGTCGGTTGAAGACCGATTACATTGATGTATACCACATGCACGGTTTCGACGGAGTAACCCCGGTAGAAGAAACCCTTCGTACATTGGACGATCTGGTGCAGAGCGGCAAAGTGCGCTACATTGCCTGTTCCAATTTTTCGGGCTGGCACCTCATGAAGTCACTGGCCATTTCCGAAAAATACGGATGGAACCGCTACGTAGCTCACCAGGTATATTATTCCCTCATCAACCGCGAACTGGAATGGGAGTTGATGCCCCTGGGATTGGATCAGAAAGTAGGCAGTCTGGTCTGGAGCCCTTTGGCCGGTGGTCGCTTAGGAGGAAAATATCGCCGCAACCAGCCTTTGCCCGCGGAAAGTCGCATTGCTCAGGGCGGAGGCCAGGGACCAGACGTACCGGATGAGGTTTTTTATCAAATCATGGATGTGTTAGATGAAATGGCGGAGGAAACTGGCAAAACGGTTGCTCAGGTGGCATTGAACTGGTTGCTGCAGCGCCCTACCGTATCCAGCCTGGTGATTGGTGCCCGCAATGAAACTCAGCTGGCGCAGAACCTGGGCGCAGCGGGCTGGAACCTGACCGTTGATCAGGTGAAAAGATTGGATGCGGCCAGCGACGTATCACCGGTATATCCCTACTGGCACCAGCGCAATAACCTTACTCTCAACCCACTGCCTCCATTGTACAGCTAAGTAAGTAGCCCGCCGCTTTCAGCAGTCAGCGAATTGACAGACTGATAAGCGAATATTCTTCAAAGCAGCCCAGTGAGTTTTGGAATATCTGTAAAGCCGTACGGAGCTTTCTTTGGAATGTATTGTCTAACCAGTGATGGAATAGGATGTAAGATTTTTTTTCTGCTTAAATTATTTATATGGAAATATACGTATTTAGGTGTTTACTTTTGGATGGGCTCTACGTATAAAAGGTACTTAATTAGCCAATTATGCGACCTTTAGATATCTATGAGTTCAATCTGCTCAACCGTCAGGAACAGGTTTCTTACATGTATGATCAGTGCACATTTTTGATGCAGCGAAAGGAAGATGACCGTTCCAGGGTGAATCTGTACCATGCCGGAGACTTTTTTGTGGAGCTTTGGTACGATACGCTTACCCACCAGTTGGGCAGGGTAAGATCGTTTAACACCACCCTGCTGCTGGAGCCCTATCTGGAAAACCTGGCACTGCCATCGGTATCGGTTATCTGATTCAACGAAAATATACTCCCCGAGAAGTAAATTCTCAACGCATACCTTGCCCGTCAGCAAGGTATTTTTTTGTCGGTTATAAATCGGAGAAGGGTTGGTCTGTGGTGGCTCATTGCTTTTAGAGCTCCCTCATTCGACCAGTGAAAATTGTCAGCGGATAACTTTTCCGTACAAGGGTGCCTCCTCACGCAAGGGAAATGCTAATTTGCGCGGATCTTCCCTACTACCTGATATGATTTATTTTGTAACTGCCATTCATACCGACAGTGGAAAAACCCTGGTGAGCGCCATTCTTACTCAGGCATTGCAAGCCGATTACTGGAAGCCGATCCAGGCCGGGCTTCCCCGCGATACGAAATCGGTCATGAAGCTGGTCAATAATCCGCGAACGGTATTCCACCCGGAGGCTTATTTGCTGCAGACGCCGGCTTCGCCGCACCTGGCCGCCCAAATCGATGGAGTGGACATCCGGCTCGATGCGGTGCGGGTTCCGGAAACCACGAATCCGAATCTGGTGATTGAAGGAGCGGGCGGACTGCTGGTACCCATCAATGAAGCGCACTTTATTGTGGACCTGGCCGAAAGATTGGGGGACGGTATTGTTCTGGTTTCCAATCATTACCTGGGCAGCATCAATCATACCATGCTTACCGTGCAGGAGTTGAAACGGAGAAAACTTCCCGTGGTGGGGATCATCTTCAATGGTGAGCCGAATGAAGCCTCCGAATCCATCATTCTCAAACACTCCGGATATCCTTGTCTGCTCCGTATCCAGCCCCATCCGTCGATCACCCGGGAGATTGTGAATGATTACGCGTTGGAACTGCGGAAGAAGCTGAAAATAGCCTGAATCGACCAGTCTGACTTCAGGAAAAGCACTTCCTTCGGGAATTAGCAGGGGTTTTTCAGGAATTGGAGAAAATACATCCGTTTACCGCGCATTGCTGGTGGCTGCTTCGTAAAATTGGGACTGGCAATTCTTACTTCCTTACACCCCATGCGCAAGTCCGTATCGCGGCTGCTTTATCGAATGCATCTGCTCAATCTGGATGTAGCGGGAGGTGCCGTGGCTTCCAACCTGATGGTGAGGTACCTGCTGCGGACACCCGCCTATTCGGTGTGGTCTTACTTTGTACTGGGAAGCACCGTCTGGATTATTTACACGGCCGACCGGCTTTGGGATGTGCGGCGGATGACGGAGTTGCCCCTGACCGCCCGGCACCGTTTTCATCTTCAAAACCGCAAAGCCCTGTGGAACGCCACTGGAGTAGTGACAGCACTAACCGCTGTAATTACCCTGTTTTTTCTCCCGTTTCGGGTAATTGGCTTTGGACTGGGATTGACCCTGGCCGTTGGTCTATACCTATGGCTGGTGCACCTGCTGTCGGCGCATTTCCGACGGAAGTGGTTTCAGAAGGAGCCGTTGGTGGCCATTTTGTACACGGCTGGCATATGGGGACCGGTATGGGTGCTTCGGGGCTATACCTCCGCCGCTGATTGGCTACTCTGCCTGCTATTCGCGGCCATTGCTTTTCAGAACCTGCTGCTCTTCTCCCTGTTTGACCTGGAAAATGACCAACGGAGAAATGAACAATCCCTGGTTACTTACTGGGGAGCGGAAAGGATAAAAGCCGTTTTTCAAGGCCTTTCGGTGGGCATTCTGCTGGCTTGTCTGGTAGTAGGGATGGTGCTGGCCGACGAAGGGCGTCAACAGCGGGTAGCAGCCATTCTGGCGGGCATGAGCCTGGTGCTGCTCTCCATGGGGCTTTATCCGGATTACTTTCGGCGCCACGAAAGCTTTCGCTGGGTAGGAGATGGCATTTTCTTTCTACCTCTGCTGGTGCTGCTTTGAAAAAGTTTCTTGCTGATTAATTTTCGTCTTCGTCGTCGGCGCTTTCAGCAATGGTCAGTTTCACCATACCAATGCGGGCGTCTTCCATCGACATAATGGTAAAGGTAAAGGGAGGTAACGTGATGATGTCGTTGATCTGGGGCAAATCTTCGTTGATGGCGATAATGAGACCTCCCAGCGTATCATAGTCGCCTTCGGGTATGTTCCATTCGTATTTTTCGTTGAGGTAGTCGATCTCCTGACGGGCACTCAGGATATAATTGTGGTCGTCCAGCTTCTGTTCCACCCAATCTTCGCTTACATCGTATTCATCCTGAATTTCCCCGAAGATTTTCTCCATCACGTCCTCAATGCTGACCAGTCCGGAGGTGCCACCAAATTCGTCAACGACCAGGGCCAGACTTTTTCGTTCGTTGGTGAAGCGGACCAGCAACTCATTGGCCAGCATGGTTTCCGGCACGATCATGATCGGGCTGAGGATGTTGGCCACACTGGCCGGTTTTTTAAACAACTCCAGCGCGTGACAGTAGCCAATTACATTGTCGATGGTTTCCTGGTACACCAATACCTTGGAATGCCCGCTATTGACAAAGGTTTTGCGCACTTCTTCAATCGTGGCTTCCAGTTCTACGGCCGTCAGTTCGGTGCGTGGTACCAGGCAATCGCGTACGCGTACGGTTTTGAAATCCAGGGCATTGTTGAAAATGCGGGCGTCTACTTCAGACTCTTCCTCTTCCGTCTCTTTTTTGTTCAGGTTGCTCAGGTATTGGTTCAGGTCGGTCAGACGGAACGCGGGCTTGTCGGCGGAGTAGTCCATCCGCAGTATTTTCGTGATGATGAAACGGGAAACGTAGAGGACAGGAATGACCAGCGGCCACATGATTACCCATACCAGTAACCACATTGGGAGGGCAAAGAAGGTCAGTAACTTTTCCGGATAAGCCGAAAAAATGCTTTTGGACACAAACTCAGCGGACAACAGCAGCAGCAGTGCCATCAGGAAAAAGAGGACAGACAAGCCCGTGATGGTGAGCCAGCCGGTTGCGGTATCGGGCGACGGACCAAACAGGACCGGGTAGAGCGTCACGGATACGAAAAAGCCGTACAGTACAAGTGAAAACAGGTGCCCGACCAGGGTTGTACCTACCAGCCGGGCCGGCCTTTTGATAAAGGGAAGGAGAATCATTCCCCAAAGAATCCGCTGTTTGCTCTGGAGTTCGATGTGGGCTTTATTTACGGTAAGTACCGCCATTTCCATTCCCGAAAAAAATGCCGCCGACAGCAGGGAAAGTACGATACCGATCACCGGGTATGCCATCATCTATTTTTGTAATTAGGTTTGGACCGGCCAGGTTTTCCGGATTGCTTTGCTCCGGCCGTTTTCGGTTTTTTCAACCCTTCTTTCGCACGATCCGCAGTTGGGTCGGGCATTGTTCCTGAAGCAGGCTTGTCTTTCTTCAATTGGTAAATTAGCAAAAATCCAATGGAAAGCATAAAGATCCAGTAGCTTTCGGCAATGCCTACCGTAAAGGTCTGGTGTACGCCGATAATGAACAGTGCCACCGAAAGTGAAAAGGGAATGATCTGAGAAAGCTTCATTGGTCTTTAAGGCTGAAAACACCTTCCGGCTTCCGGATTTGAGTAAAACTGAAGTCCTGGTCCGTATCCAAGCCCGTCCCTTTGAGTACTTCGTCAGCCGTGGTGATGGTAACGAATTTTTCGGTATAAATTTTTCGGGTGGTGGGCGACCAGTTCAGCTCTTCGGTGTTTACGGTTTCGCCTTTCTTCTTGTTTACTACGACAACGTTTCCGTAAGCCGTATACAGTTCCTTGTCCTTTTCTTTCACCTTCTTGGCCCGGTCACTGCGAAGGGTGGCGGAGATGCTCCCGTCCTTGTCGTAGAAAATAATGTTGACTCCCTTAGGATACACCTCCTGACCGTTCTGCATCTGCAGTTGCTTGGGTGCCGTCATTTTTACCTTGATTCTGGCCGAATCGCTGTACAGGGTCTGAATGCTGTCTACTTCCATCAGCGGACCTTTGTAAGTAACGAATTTGGAAGTATCCAGTTCTTCGTGTTTGCAGGCAGTCAGCACGGTGGCAATGGCGAAAAAGCCGCACAACTGCCATAGAAAACGAGGTGTTCCGGTGCGAAGCCACGCGGAAAAAGGGAGGCTTTCGGGATTCATCTTGGTAAGGTTGTTCAGGTGGTTCATACGTCTGTGACTACAAACAAAAACCTCTCCTGATTAATCTACCCTTCGCCGCTGGAACCAACCATTATCGCGCAGGGTGAATCCAATAAAAATCTTGAAGTACTGCTCCTGGATAGGACTCTTGGCACCGCGCTGGCCCAGCACAAACCCCATATTCATATCGGAATATGCCCGGCCTCTTTCCATAGAGACTGGATTCATCATGGGCAGCGAAAAGCCAAAGCTGATACTTTGGTCCACAATCTGCTGGCCGTTGACCAGGTAAGGCGTATCGCTGTGGTTGAAGCCCAGCCGGTAAGTAATCCGTTTGAAGTAGCTATCTACGGAATTCAGGTTAGGCGTGAATTCGCCACCCACCGAATAGCGGTAGGTGTCGGCCAGGCCCCCGTTGAAATCGAAGCTTTTGTACTGCGACCAGGGCTGGTAGGAGATATCGGCGGCGATCGACCAGCGGAAAGGGCTCTCCAGACTCAGCCCGAACTGGGTTTGGGCCGGAAGGAATACCTGACCAGCTGCTCTATTTTCCAACGTGTCGTAATTGGGCTCCAGTGCGCCGGAGCGCTGCTGCAGCACCGTCATGCGACGACTTTTTACGTCGGCGGCAATCGTATGGGTGGCACCCACGTTCAGGTACACGTTGTTGCGCACCTTTTGGCGGAAGGCCAGACCGGGTTTGAAAACGAAGTCTGAATAGTTGATCCGTTCTTCAAAAGCCACGTCGTAGGTGCCCGCACCGGCATTGGTCTGAGAAAGGGATTCTTTGGTAATATTGCCGAAAAGAAAAGAAGTCTCAATCCCAATGGAAAGCAGTTGTTTGATGTTTCTTCTGACGGTGGAGTCAGAATACGTTCGGATCAAGTCAAACCCATTGACGAAAGATGCTTTGGAGATGCCACCCGTGCCCCGGTAGGTATAATTGACAATATTGAAATCGGTGATGCCACGAAACAGGAGGCTGCTGGCTTTGGAGGTATATTCTACCCGGCTGTAAGGCATCAGCGTGATTCCCATGGTCCAGCGGGAAGAAACCGGGAAGGCCAGGGCCAGGTAATTGAGCGTGCCGCTTTTTACCTGCTGGGTGCGTTCGCCTTCGGTCAGTCCTTTGGATTGCAGGAAGAGGCCGGCCTCAAAAAAAACAATTTTGGTGCGTGAGAGCAGGGCCGGATTGATGTTGTTCATATAAGCGCCACTGCCATTGCTTACCCCTACGCCCCCCATTGCCGTGTTAGGAGCAAAGCCCGGACTGTACAAATCACCCACGCCCATGACCGAATACGGAGAGTTTCCTACCGACTGAGCAAAAACGTGATTGGTAAAGCAGCAAGAAAAAAAGAAGACAATCAGCTTAAATCTGAACGACATTATGGGGTGAGGTTATACTGTAAAATGCGGTTTAGTCCGATGAGTACCAGTTTGGAAACTACAAATATGGGTGCTTTTATTCGTCTTTCAAAGTAAGCGGCATCGCCTCCGCAGCCCACGATCCGCAGTCCGGGCACTTTTTGCCGATAGCTTTCTATAATGCCGTTCAGTTCGGCGGCCATTCCGAAAATGGCACCACTCAGCATCGCTTCCCGGGTATTTCTACCCGTCAGTTCCGGTTCGGTCTCAGTTGGTTCTAATAACGGCAGCCGGGCCGTAAAAGTATGCATGGCTTTCAAACGCATGCGCAATCCCGGCGATATACTGCCGCCCCAGTACTGGTGATCCTGATCCACGTAGTCGTAAGTGATACAGGTGCCCATATCGATGGCCAGGCAGGGTTCAGTCGGGTAGAGGGATTTGGCTCCTACCGAAGCAGCAATCCGGTCGGCCCCGAGGGTTTCCGGTGTTTGATACCGGTTGACCAGCGGAACGGGCAGACCAGGCTGCAATACGATTATCCGCTCCGTGTACTGCGTCAACGCCTCCGTCCATCCGTCGGTGGTTTGACCTACGGAAGAAAGAATGGCGGATGTGATAGGAAAGCGTTTCCAGTGATCCAGGACTTCTGCCGGAGAAAGCCCTTCAAAAGCCTGGACTAAGTTATTCCCTTCAAACAGACCCAGTTTTACGAACGTATTCCCGATATCGATGGCAGCTTGCATGCCAGCAAAAATAGAAAGCGACTTTAGGAAAAGGAGGGAATCGTAAAAATATAATGTGCTGATGTGCTAATATATAATCTATCGGGAGATAAGTACCCAATTAAAATCAACCTATGCTATTTCAAATACCAATATGTAAACTTTGTGATCTGAAAACTGATACCATTTCTCGATGAATGAAAGTCCTTTGATCGCGCGAGGCTCGTGCCTCGGATGTCGTATATTCAGGCCTCTGGCCGGTCTTAAAGGCTCATTCAGGCCAGAAGTCCAGCCATCATTTCTCCTGGGGCGCCCAGCCCGAAGTAGAATCCCTGCGAGCCATTTTTATTCTGACATAGGAGAATTAAAGTGGGTAAAATAAAAAAGGAGGCCTTTTACAGCCTCCTTTAAAATTGAGTAAAATATATCGAATAGCGTAAAAAGAGAAAAATGAGAAAATCAGTAACCAAACTTCAATGGTTCAGGTGGCTAGTTGTCTTGTGCAACCAGTAAACCTTTACTCATTATTGTCATCATCGGCTACTTCCGGCTGAGTAACTCCGTTGTTGTTAACAATGAATCCCCGGGCAAACAGCCGGTACTTGTCAAATACCATGCGCACGGCCCGTTTCAGGTATTTTTCATCATTGAGCGAATTCTGGTCAAACACCCCGGAAGCGTAGCCCTGCCACACGGTATGGTTGCGTTTGGCGTCTACCAGTTGAATAAGCAGCGTACCTTCGCGCAGGCTGTATTTGACGGGATCGTACTTGGCTTCGTTATCTTCCTGCTTTACCCAGTTTTCAATCTCCGGCTGAACGTAGCCCTGTAACTTCAAATCTTTGTAGTAGATTTTATAAAATACCAGCAGACTGGGTTTTTTCTGCGTCATTTCATATCCCTGCAACTCCATCCGGGACTTAATTGCCTTTGCCAGAACGGGATTGTTCATGCTTGAATCCCCATCCTGGGTGACTTTGGCAAAGGTGAAAGAATTGTACCTTTTGAAATTTCCCCGGTAGCTGTAATCAGATTCAACCAGGATGTGATCTTTTCGCATACAACCTGCCGCAGTGATGAGCAGGAAGAGCGTTAGGAGGGTATAGCCTACAGAAAGGCCACCAGGGAGTAATCTACTTTTCATTTGGTTAGGCAGGTTATTTTGAAACGATGAATATAGCAATAAATATTTGGATATCGGGGCGAAAATTTGTTGGATTTTCTTTCCACCTTTCCGAAAATTCTGAGGTGAATTAGACGATTCAAAGGATAACTGCTCACGCGGATCCGATTGCCTTTTTTCTATCCTTCAATCTAATATAATTTTTCAGCTAATAATTGATTTTTTCAGAGTTAGTGAGTAATCAATTTTTACCAAAAGATACGGTTAACGTTTTGAATTTAAAGCTTATTTACGATAAACTTGGTAACAAAAGTTTTGTTTCGATGAAAGAATTTACAGAACTTTTTGATGGCCTATTATTGTACAATTTCTAAATGTAAAAGTCCTGATTTAATATGATTCTATTACTGATTTTGTCCATGAACGGTTGGCTCGGTTTTGATTCTGAGCTGATAGGTCAAAATACCCATCAGGCGAAGGGGATAACAACTGTTTATCTGGTCCGACACGCCGAAAAAGTCGTCTCCAATCCAACCAATCAAGACCCGGACCTGAGTCCCGAAGGGTACCAGCGGGCAGAAGCGCTCAAACAGCGACTGAATGCAGAAGAAATTGCCGCGGCCTTTGTCACTCCTTACCGCCGCAACCGGCTTACGCTGGCACCCCTGGCGCAGGAGAAGGGAATTGATTTGCAGACTTACGATCCACACGCCTATGCCGATCTGGTCAAGACCGTATTAGAACGCTACCAGGGACAAACGGTGGTAGTGGTTGGCCATTCCAATTCCGTGCTAGAAATCGTAGAAGCCTTTGGGGCGCAACGACCAGTGAAAAAGATCAGTGAACAAGACTACGATTATCTGTTCAGGATTCGCATTCCGAAAAAAGGCAAAGCGAAGGCGGAAGTCATGCACTATGGCAACCCGGGAAATGGAAATTAGCTTTCGGCCAGGAAGCCCGGCTTCCCTCCAACCAATCAGTGATTGCCTTTGGGGTGCTGGTTGTACGCCGACCGGAGGTTGCGGGTTATTCTGGCGGCTTTTGTAAATAGCGCTGTACCGGGTTGCTGTTACGGCTGCGAATCCCAAGCCATGCTCAGGCGTTCTGCATCATAATTGTAAAGGCAAGTGGATTTTTATTGTTATTTCTGTGGTCAGATTTCTTTTCCTTTTATTAAAATAATTCGATTTCCTTTCCTGATTTGTTCTTTTAGTTCATTGCCAGTCCCACTCACAATTGCCCTTATTTTTTGCTTTCCTTTTGCTGGCACGTATGTAAAACCTATCAGTAAATAATTGTTTATTAGTTTATTATGCTGATCCGCGTGTAGGTTCAAAACCATTCGATTCTGGGTAAAATACAAAATGAATCTCTTTTTTGCGATTGTTTTTTGTAATGAAGGGATGATTGAGGAGTTACTAAATCCAAATTTGTTAATGTGTTTGCTTGTTTTAGCCTGCCTTACTGCATTTTCTAATAAAACCTTCCGGAGGTCAATTCGTATACACCCGTAATCCTTTCCCTTTTACTCGTTATCTGCAGCTATCCGTATGGTACCAGGTTCAGCGTGGCAGTACGGGCGGATAGGGGATTGTTTTTTAGGATAATTGTCAGATCCTTACGCAATCCCGGCCGCGTTGATTTCAACGTCGGTGTTTACCTGACATTTCCGTTTTTTTCTCCTATCCGGGGCCTTTTAAAGCATCCGATTGAGAACCCGTCTGCACTTTGCGGACTTTTTGACTGTGTAAATCACTTAACAACCCTTTATACGTCCAATGAATGACTTAGACATCCACGCTCTATCTAATCAGGCAGCCCAGACTGCTTACTCCTCTACTTTAAATGCCGTGCCAGCTTCCCATCTTATTTCTCCTGAACAGCTGGAGGCAGAATCAGATAAAGGGGTTGATATCAATACCCTATTGGCTTTTAGTGATTTGACCAGTATTCCCGATTTGATTTGTTTTTCTCATCTGAGATGGGATTTTGTCTTTCAGCGGCCTCAGCACCTGCTTACCCGGTTTTCTGCTCACACCCGCGTATTCTATATTGAGGAACCCCATTTTGGAACGGATCATTCCACCGGGTACCTGGATGTGCAGTCGCGGGGAGAACAAATCTGGATTCTGACTCCGCACTTCCCACACGGACGTAGCGCCGAAGAAAATGATCAGATTCAGCAGGAATTGCTTAAGCAGTTTATGCAGGAGCAAAACATTGGCGATTTTATTGCCTGGTATTATACCCCTATGGCGCTGGGTTACAGTTCTGAGCTGAAACCCGTATTCACAGTGTACGATTGCATGGATGAATTGTCGGCTTTTGCCGGCGCTCCGCCTCAATTGCTGGAGCGGGAGCGGGAACTGTTCCGCCGGGCCGACCGGGTATATACGGGCGGACAAAGTTTATACGAAGCCAAGCGCGAACGGCATCCCAGTGTGCACGCCTTTCCCAGCAGCATTGAACGAAAGCATTTTGCCCAAGCCCGTCAGGCTATGACCGACCCCGCCGATCAGGCCGGCATTGCGCACCCGCGATTGGGTTTTTTCGGAGTGATCGACGAACGTATGGACATTCACCTGTTAGGTGAAGTAGCCCGAATGCGTCCTGAATGGCAGATTGTGCTGCTGGGGCCGGTGGTAAAAATCAACCCGGATACCTTACCCAGACCCGCCAACATTCACTACCTGGGAATGAAATCGTATCAGGAACTGCCGGCATACATCAGTAACTGGGACGTGGCTTTGCTGCCATTTGCCCTCAATGAGTCGACCAGATTTATCAGCCCGACCAAAACGCCGGAGTACCTGGCAGCAGGTAAGCCTACGGTGTCTACGCCCATCACCGATGTGATCCGCCCTTACGGCGAAAAAAACCTGGTACACATTGCCGGCACTCCGGAGGAGTTTGTGAAAGCCATCGAAGCGGCTTTGCAACAGAAGGAAGATGCCGAATGGCTGAGCCGGGTGGATGAATATTTATCGGGCATTTCCTGGGACCATACCTGGGCGAAAATGACCCACCTGATCTGCCAGAAATTGCAGCAGGGATCTTAATGTGCCTCTTGTCATTTTTTCTAATTCTTTAACCTAAAATGTAGCTATGTTCGATTATTTGATTGTAGGAGCAGGTTTTGCGGGCAGCGTCCTGGCAGAGCGTCTGGCAAATGACGCTAATAAAAAGGTGTTGATCATTGATAAGCGCAACCATATTGGTGGCAATGCTTACGATTATTATGACGATGCCGGCATATTAGTGCACCAATACGGACCCCATATTTTTCACACCAATTCTCCTGAAGTGTTCGCGTATTTGTCGCGGTTTACGAAGTGGCGTCCTTACGAACATCGCGTATTGACTACAGTAGACAATAAACTGGTTCCTATACCTATCAACCTGACTACCGTAAATAAGCTGTATGATCTGAATCTGGATTCTGCCGGACTGGAAAAGTTCTTCGATTCGGTGAAAGAAGAGAAGCAATACATTCGCACTTCGGAAGATGTAGTCGTGAGCCAGGTAGGACGGGATCTGTACGAAAAGTTTTTCCGGGGTTACACCCGCAAACAGTGGGGCTGCGATCCATCGGAACTGGATAAGTCGGTGACTTCCCGCATTCCGACCCGTACCAACACCGATGACCGGTACTTTACCGATGAGTACCAGTTTATGCCGCTGCACGGGTACACCCGGATGTTTACCAATATGCTATCGCATCCCAACATCCACATCATGCTCAATACCGATTACAGCGATATCGAAGGCATTATTCCTTATAAGGAACTGGTCTTTACCGGACCGGTAGACGAATATTTCGATTTCTGCTACGGCAAGCTGCCGTATCGTTCGCTGCAGTTCAAGCACGAAACCCTGGACGTGGAGCAACTACAGCCGGTAGCAGTAGTCAATTATCCCAACGACCACGCGTATACCCGTATTACTGAATATAAGCACCTGACCGGACAGACGGGCATCAACAAGACCAGCATTACCTACGAATTCCCCTGCTGGGACGGTGATCCGTACTATCCGGTGCCACGTGCGGAAAATGCCGAACTGTATCAGAAGTACAAAGCCCTGGCCGATGCACTTCCCAATGTACACTTTGTGGGCCGGTTGGCCACTTATCGCTACTACAACATGGACCAGGTGGTAGCTCAAGCACTGACTACGTACAACAAATTGAGTAAACGAAATGTACTTCTGGAGTCAGTAAAGCAAAAGAATGGAAAAGCATCCGCACAATTCAGGGCAGCCAGTTGAAATTTGGGGTGGACTGGAGTGCACGATTAACCGCGTGAGAGACCGTTATATGGATCAGTTTGCCTGTAACGGTCACTACCAACGCCTGGAAGATTTGGACCTGATTGCCGAAATCGGTCTGCGCACCCTCCGGTACCCGGTATTGTGGGAGCGCACCGCTCCCGACCTGGACCATCCCGACTGGCAATTTGCCGACGAACGACTGGCGCACCTGCGTCAATCAGGTATCAATCCCATTGTAGGCCTGGTTCATCATGGCAGTGGTCCCCGGCACACCCATCTGGCATCAACGGGCTTTGCCGAAGGTCTTGCCCGTTATGCCCGGATGGTAGCCGAACGCTATCCCTGGGTGCAAGCCTACACACCGGTCAACGAACCTTTGACTACGGCTCGTTTTTCCGGCCTGTATGGACTTTGGTATCCCCATCATCAGAGCGACGGTGCCTGTGTGCGCATGTTGCTCAATCAATGTAAGGCAACCGTGCTGGCCATGGCCGAAATCCGGAAAGTCCGGCCAGACGCCCAACTGGTACAGACCGAAGACCTGGGACAATGCCACAGCACCCAACTGCTGGCTTACCAGGCTACCTTCGAAAACCATCGCCGCTGGCTTACCTTCGATCTGCTCTGCGGTAAGGTAGATGCCACTCACCCCTTATATAAATACCTGAGGGAGCAAGGAGCTTCGAAAGAAGAACTCAATTATTTTCTGGAGCATCCCTGTCCGCCCGACCTGATAGGTATTAACCACTACCTGACCAGCGAACGATTTCTGGATGAGCGGCTGCACCGGTACCCGGCTCACCTGCACGGTGGAAACGGCCGGCATCAGTACGTAGACGTAGAGGCGGTTCGGGTACCCGATGTAGAGCCAATCGGACCGTATGGGCTGCTCAAGCAGACCTGGGAAAGGTATGGTTTGCCCATTGCCGTTACCGAAGCGCACCTGGGTTGTACGAAAGAAGAACAGATGCGCTGGTTTCATCAGGTCTGGCAGGCCGCCAACCGGATCAAAGCCATAGGAGCGGACATCCGGGCCGTGACCGCCTGGTCGCTGTTTGGCTCTTATGATTGGAATAGCCTGCTTACGGTGGCCTGTGGTCACTATGAGCCTGGCGTATTTGATCTGCGGAGTGAAAAACCGCGGGCAACGGCCTTGGCGCACCTGTTGAAAGAAATCATAAATACCGGGACCGCCACGCATCCGGTGCTGAATGAACCCGGCTGGTGGCAACGTCCGGAGCGGTGGATATACACAAAACCCCGTCGCAGGCAGGCTTCTGCCAAGGCCAATAACATTCAGCCGATTCTGATTACGGACCATAACGGGCCTTTGGAGCAGGCGCTTGCCCGGATTTGTATTTCCAGAGGCTTGCCTTATCTGCTCCTGACCCGGGAAGAGTTTGACATCAGCAACCCGCAGCAGGTAGATCGGGTAATGGATCAGTATGCCCCCTGGGCTGTCATCAATACCAGCAACTGCTTATACACAGTTCTTTCAGAATCAGAACCTTCTCACCGCAACCAGGATCAACAATCGGGCGCCCTTTATCTGGCTGAAGTCTCCCATGAAAGGCAAATCCGGCTGCTGACCTTTTCCTCAGACCTGGTTTTTGACGGAACCAAAGGTGAACCCTACGTGGAATCCGACCCGGTATCGCCTGCGGACGCTTTCGGCAACCAGCTGGTGCTCCTGGAGCAGGAGGTACTTCGTAGTTGTCCCGATGCATTAATTGTCCGCAGTGGTGCGGTTTTCGGTCCCTGGGATGAAATCAACTTCGTCACCCGTTTTCTTAATTCCATGCAGATTGGTCAGCCATTTCCGGCAGCAGCCCACACCCTGGCATCACCTACTTACCTGCCTGATCTGGTGCAAGCCAGCATGGAACTGCTGATTGATGGGGAAAAAGGGATCTGGCACCTCAGCAACGGCGGGCAAATGAGCTGGGCTGAACTGGGGCGAACAGCTGCTTTACAGGCCGGATTCGACCCGATGGTGGTAGAAGACTGGTTCGCTGCTCAGGTAAAAGAAGCGGCGGGGCAACCACTCACTTCTACGGCACTGACCAGTGAAAAAGCCTCCCTCATGCCTGCCTTATCCGATGCCCTTTTGCGATATGCCCAGCAATGTGAATACTTGCTGCCGATTGCCGAAGTAGGGTAGGAACTGTTAACAGTGAACAGTAAATAATGAATAGTAGAGACGCAATTCATTCCGCCTTCGGCGTTACCTTGTAATGCCGTATAGCAAGCCGCAAATAGCTCCAAGAAAAGTCCCGATTGCTGAGCGGACGGGGCCGACCGGCATCCGAAGCATTGCCTTTGTGCTGAGATGGGCTGGGTCTTGTATCTAAAGTGTGAGGGGCGCGTATACTAATGGTAGTTCGCGTTTTTCCCTGAGACCGAATGAGGGATGCGCGAAGCTGACGACTCAAATAACCATCAAATCCACGTACTGGCTTCTCAACGCCTAAACTTACCATATGAACAACGATTCAGGAAAAAACACTTCGGTGTGGATGGAAACCACGGAGGTGACGCAAGGAACAACGCAAACTTTTGAACCACTGGGTGAAAATGTCAGTACGGAGGTGTGTGTGGTTGGGGCCGGTATCGGTGGGCTCACGACGGCATATCTGCTGCTAAAGGAAGGAAGGAAGGTGGTGGTAGTAGACGACGGACCCATAGCGGGTGGCGAAACCGCCCGGACGACTGCCCACCTGTCTTTCGCACTGGATGATCGCTATTATACATTGGAGAAAATATTCGGTGCCGAAGGGTCCAAACTGGCCGCCCAGAGTCACCGGGCGGCCGTAGATCAGATTGAACGCATTGTAAGGGAAGAAAACATCGAATGCGACTTTGATCGGCTGGATGGCTATCTGTACGTTTTGCCCGGTCATGAGCTGAGTGAGCTGGAACAGGAACTGGAGGCGGCGCACCGAGCCGGTCTGACCGATGTCAGCAAAGTGGAAACTACGCCCGTTGCTACGCTAAACAATGGTTTTTCCCTGAAATTTCCGTCACAGGGTCAGTTTCACGTGCTGAAGTACCTGAAAGGGCTGGTACAGGCCATCAACCGGATGGGAGGCAAGATCTATACGCACACCCGGGCCGAAAAAATGGAAGGCGGAGCCAATGCCAAGGTGGAAACCAACACGGGGTTTTCCGTATCGGCTCAGCACATTGTCGTGGCTACCAACTCTCCCGTAAACGACATCGTAACCATGCACACCAAGCAGGCACCGTACCGTACTTATGTCATTGGTGCCCGCATTCCCAAAGGCTCCGTTCCCAAAGCGCTCTACTGGGATACCGCTGATCCGTATCATTACATCCGTATTCAGGAAGAGGAAAACTCACCGGTGGATGCGGCGTATGATCTGCTCATTGTTGGTGGCGAAGACCACAAAACCGGCCAGGAAGACAATCCGCAGGAGCGTTTTGCCCGTCTGAAGGAGTGGACGCAACGCTATTTTCCGATGATAGGCGAAGTAGTGTATGAATGGTCGGGGCAGGTGATGGAGCCGGTAGACAACCTGGCTTATCTGGGCCGAAACCCAGGCGACGAAAACGTGTACATCATTACCGGCGACTCCGGACATGGAATGACGCACACGACCATTGGGGCTGGGCTCATCACTGACCTCATTGCGGGCCGATCCAATCCCTATGAAGACCTGTACAAACCTTCCCGGATTTCCGTGTCAACCACTACTGCCAAAGAATTCCTGAAAGAAAACCTGAATGTAGCAGCTCAGTATACGGATTTGCTCACGGCCGGTGATGTTACCAATCGGGAGGAAATTCCCCACGGCTGCGGAGCCATTGAGAGCCGCAATCTCAAGAAGGTCGCGATATTTCGTGATTTGCAGGGTAATTTTCACGAATGTTCCGCTATCTGTACCCATTTAGGCTGCGTAGTATCCTGGAATGATACGGAAAAGTCCTGGGATTGCCCTTGCCACGGTTCCCGGTTCGATCCGTTCGGAAGGGTACTGAATGGGCCGGCCGTCAAGGATTTGCCTAAAGTGGAGAGCGAAGCTTCCGAAGAACCCAAACGCCAGGGGGGAGGTCAGTAAAGAAAGAGAAGCGCACACATTCTGTAAGATCAGCCGCATTTTTTGTAAGATATAGCCGTATTTCGATATATTGACGAAGTACGGCTATTTGTTTTTAAGCCATTCAGGTAGATTATCTGAAAAGAGCTTGTTTTTCTTCTATTTTTTTGAACTCTTCCGGAAGCAAGTAAACGGGAGGTGTAAGGAAATAAAGTACATATTTAGCTGAAAAATGAAAAAAATGGCATTCTCCATCTCATTTTCCCACTGAATAACACAAGGCGGTTCTCTTGTTTGAGTCATATATGGATCTGGCCAAGTCAGGAAAGCAAAAAAGCGATTAAACTCATATCTGCTTCAAATTTAGTTACTTATGACTATGTTGATTTTTTTACTTATCCGTATTTATACTGCCTTATTTTTTCATTTCATCTGATTAGTCGCTACCCCATTCTTTTGATCTCCTTCAAATTTGACGACTGTGGTGCTGGTAATAGTCGTGTATGATAATGGAGTAATTCTGTATGTCGCATTCATTTTACAAGCTCTATTTTTGAACTATACCAAAGCAAAAAAGTATCTGAGAAATCGCTTTGCTGACTTCAATAGGTTAGAATAGGTACGCATTTTGATATTCACATACTCACGACATTTAAAACATCATAATTATATGAATCAATTCATGTTTGCTACTGGGATCGAGAACAGCTATCCGACGATAATGCTGCCCAATGGCAAAACCAAGCGCGTGGACGAACTGGAAAAAGCAAAACATTATCAGTATTGGGAAGAAGATTTCCGGCTGGTGAAAGAAAGCGGCATTGAGTTTTTGCGCTACGGACCTCCCTACTACTCTACCCACGTAGCTCCTGGTGTATACGACTGGCACTTTACGGACCTCACCTTCCAGGACATGAAGAAGAAAGGCATTACGCCGATCGTCGACCTGTGCCACTTTGGGGTTCCCGATTGGTTAGGTGATTTCCAGAATCCCGATTTCCCGGTTCATTTTACCGAATACGCCCGGGCCTTTGCCAAGCGCTTCCCCGACCTGAAGTACTATACCCCCATCAATGAAATATTCATCACGGCCATGTTTTCGGCCCAGTACGGCTGGTGGAACGAGCGCAAGTCGGATGAATTCAGCTACGTTCGGGCATTGAAGCACCTCTGCAAAGCCAACCTGATGGCGATGCAGGCCATTCTGGAAATTCAACCCAAGGCCATCTTCATCCAGAGCGAGTCTTGTGAGTATTTTCACCCCGAAGATCCGAGCTGCCAGCAACGGGCCGATTTTCTGAACGAAAAGCGCTTTTTGCCGCTCGATCTCACCGTGGCCTATCCTTCCAGCCCGGCTATGCAGAAGTACCTGATGAGCCATGGTATGACCAAGGAAGAGTACACCTGGTTCCGCAACAACCCCTGCAAAGGCCGCTGCATCGTAGGTACCGACTATTACATGACCAACGAGCATTTTGTGCATCCCGACGGCTCCACCTCAGCTTCCGGCGATTTGTACGGGTATTACGTGATTGCGCACCAGTATTACAAACGGTATCGCCTGCCGCTGATGCACACGGAAACCAATATGAAGGATCCGCACTCTATCGAATGGCTGAAAAAGCAGTGGACCAACCTGTATCGTTTGAAAATGGATGGGGTGCCTGTTATCGGGTTTACCTGGTACAGCCTCATCGACCAGGTAGACTGGGATACTGCATTAAGAGAAGACAACGGCCGGATCAATCCTTTGGGCATGTACGATATCAACCGGAACATCCGCCCGCTGGGAGAGGCTTATCAAAACCTGATCCGTCAGTGGAGCGCTCCGTTGAAACACAACTGGACGCCTTCTCACCTCAAGCAGCGTAAATCAGCAGATACTACTCCGGAAATCGAAATCGTGCCAGCTTAGGTATCGACAGTATATAGTGAAGCCCCGGCAGAATGCAATCCATTTCTGCCGGGGCTTTTCCGTATAAAAACGGTTTGTTCATTTTCCGTATAATCGCTGTAATAAGAGTGTTACTTTCATGGTAGGTTTGTTGAGTGAATAAACAGTTGGTTCCGATCGTGCAGAGACATGATTTGATGTGTTGAAAGAAATAAGCATCGGAGCCAGGTTTCATATATCAAATGGCGATGCCTTTTACGGAGGTAAACACTTTTTGAAATGATGACTTCATAGTAAGAATCCCAGATGTAATCAGGCAGGTTAATTTGGCTCAGATTAACCTGCTTCATCTGATTTCTATTGCAATCATTGCTTTTCGTTCATGTTATAGGTAGTAATCGAAAAGGTCGGCTCCAAGTGGAGCCGACCTTTTTTGCCTGCTGGTCGATGCTATTCAGGCAGGCAATTGGTGGATGCCCGTTTTGAAAAGCCCGGGACGGCCCAGACCCAGCCGATGGTGAAAGTGCCGGAGTACCAGCAATAGCCACACGGGTATGCATTGGCAATGATTAATCCATTTATTCATATCGCACTCAGTTTGAAACGTCTTCCTCACTGAGACCCGTACGAAGCCGAAGAAAAATGGTTAGGAAAAGACACAACAAAAGACAAATCACGGATAGGCGCTAAACGACAGGAGCGGACCAGCTGGAAATCACGAACATTCTTCCTTTCCCAAAGATAAAGCCGTGTTTTCTCCCGCTGATCCCAATCGGCCGTCTGCCAATCTTTTAACGCCTGCGTTCCGGATATTCGATGCGATGGATCGGAGTGAACCACGCAAAAAGAATTTCTTACTTGTAAAAGTAAGTTGACAACTGAATATGGATAAGAGATAAAAAGCGGATTTACGAATATCCGTTTTTAAGCTGAGATGATCGTTTCGCCGCGCATACACCAGAAAGCCGAACAACTTTCAAAAGTTATTCGGCTTTCTGGTGTGTTCGCGGAAGTAGTTCAATCACCTGAGGCTTACTCAAGCTTAGTCGTTGTTGCCGGTAGCTGCTTCATTGGTAAAGCCCTTGTCATTACCGTTTGGCTGGTTGTCCTGGTCAGCATTTCCTTCCGGCTGGCCGGCCTGTCCGCTTTGTCCACCTACCGACACGTTGGTGGAAGGACCCGTGCCTGTTGCAGCGCCCATCTGTGCTTTTCCAGTCTTTGCCTCATCCGTTTGTCCCTGTGGCTGAGCACCTTTCTGAGCTTCGGCATTGGTGTGCAGCGCGTTGAGCTGGCTTTCGTCCCGGGCACCCTCCCGCTGATTTTGCTCTTCTCTATTCTGGTTGCGATTATCCATTGTGTTCGTTTGGCTTTTGGTTGATGAATTACTGAAAAAACGGGTAGCTAATACGCCCACGGCGGCCAGCGACAAGCCAATCAGGGTGTTACGCAGCGTAGCCGACTGATCGGAAGTGCGCAGTTCCTCTTCATACAGGTCGCCGCTGCGCATCTCCTGGAAGGGGCGTCTTACCGTGTCTCCTTCGTGAGAAAACTCCAACTCCAGTTCTCCTTCGGGAGCTTTTTTCATTTCGCTGTCAGCCATCAGACCAATGGGGCCTTTGCTGATGGTAATGCCGCCATCTACGGTATACAGGGCACCCGTAACGTACGAAGCTTCGTCGGAAGCCAGGAAGAGGTAGACGTTGGCTACTTCTTCAGGCGTTCCCCGCCGACCCATGGGAGTAGCCGAAAGAAAGAGCTTTTCCATCTTGGGAGTCATCGGACTGGTTTCGGAACGCGTCCAGGCGGTATCAATGGGGCCGGGGCATACCACGTTGGCGCGTACCCCGAATTGAGCCTGTTCGGCGGCTACTGCACGGGTAAAGGCATGAATATACCCTTTGGTTCCGGAGTAGGGAGCATTCTGCGCATCGCCATCAATACCGGCTTCCGAACCTGCACACACGATACACCCCTTAGTCTTCTGCAAAAATGGAACGGCAAACTTGGTCATCATAAAAGTGCTCTGGATGTTGTTTTGCAACATATATTCCAGGGCATCAATCGGGTATTCGTTGATGTACCCAACCGCCGGGAACACACCGGCGTTGTTGATGAGAATATCCAGTTTGCCAAAAGTATCAACGGCTAACTGTACGCAGGCCCGGGCATTGGGAGCCTGGGAAATATCGCCCTGAAATGGGATGGCTACTCCACCGTTGGCTTCAATCTGACTGGCTACCTCCTGTACGGGGTCGTCAGACAGGCCGCATACTACTATTTTAGCGCCCTCCAGGGCAAATTTTTTGCAGATGGCTTCTCCGATACCGGCACCGCCGCCGGTAACAATGGCTACTTTGTTTCTAAGTCTGGTTCCCATAGGGTGTTTGAAGGATTGTGTGGATGATTAAATTGGTTGTAGGTTTAACGTGAAGCATAAGTGCTTGCTGAGCGTTCAGGCCAGCAGGCACCGACCGCATTGATGCAATATTTAAATGCCGTATTTTCTATCTGGTGCCTCTGGTATGGGTAGCGTCAGGAGTGCTGGATACGGGTTCTTGCCCAGTTCAGCATCGTTTTTACTAATGCACCCAGTTGCCGCGGATTTCCAGTCTTTCCTTGTGCTTTCGGCCCCTTATGTAAGAGAAAATGGCTGCTCCGGCGACCAGCGCCGCCCCAAGTCCAATCAGAATTTTGGGCATCAGGGGATTGGGGCCTGCGGGGGGCACGAACACAACCGCTCCCTGTTCATCGACCCGGGCGGGCTGATTGACGTAGCGGCCTTGCAGTGGAATAGCGATGGTTTCAAAGTTGTCAGCCAATTCCCGAAGTTGCAGCTGCATAGTTTCGCCCCGCATGGGCATGCCGTGACCGGTGGCGACGGTTTCGGGAGTCAGGTCGGCCAGGTCACGCACCGATTGTTTGGCCAGTCGCCAGTTGGGCGTGAAATAGGCGGGCGGGCGGTGAATTTCCGGCGTTTGTTGGATCACCGCCAGCAATGATTCCTGATTGACCGTAACGAAGGCATCACCGGCAATCAGCGTGCGGTCGCTTTCGCGGAAAAAGGAGACGTGGCCGGGCGTATGTCCGGGGGTATGAATCCATCGCCAGTCGGGCAGGCCAGGCACCAGACCACCAGCCGGTAAGGAAGCTACCCGATCACCCAAATCGATGGGACCTTTCGGGTACATCCACGACAGCCAGGCCATGGCGCCTCCGCCTACGGAAGGGTCTGGAGGTGGGTAGTTGGAGCGGCCCGTAAGATAAGGTAACTCCAGTAGGTGGGCATAGACGGGTACGTCCCAGTCTACTGCCAGCTGATGCAACGCGCCGATGTGGTCGAAATGCCCGTGGGTAAGCAAAATGGCCGAGGGTTTGTTCTGAAAACCAAACTTCTTTTCAGCGAACTTCATAATGCGGGTGTTGGAGTTGATCAAACCGGCATCAATAAGTACCCAGGGACTGTTCGGACTGTCATTTTCACTTACCGTGTACACATTGGCGAACCAGATTCGGAGCCCCGTCACGCCGGGCGCGACTGCGAAAGCTGAACTGTCTTCAATCATAGCTGGAGGATTTTAGCGTTTTAAAAGGGAATGGGCAGCAATACAATAGCCCAGCTTCAGTCAACCTGAAGCCCGACTACGTATCGGCCCGATTATCTAACTATGGTACGGAAGGAGGGGAAAGCAAGTTTACTTATTGGGTTATTTCTTTCAAAAAATCCGGGAGGTCAGCGGCGTTTTGATGGATTGCTCTTTTTTGAGGCATTCATCACTTTTGAGAATTGATTTTTTGTTGCCAATGCTTTGATATGACATTGGTCTATGGGGATGTTAAGATGGGAGATAAATTGGTGCCGGAATGCAAAAGCCGGACTAAATGATTCAGTCCGGCTTTTCTTTCTCATGGAATTACGGTGGGCGTTCGTCAGATTTTAAAATACAGTACATTCATCTTACGATTCTTTTCATCCATAAGTAAAAGCAATTCTCCTTCCTTGTTGAGAAAAGTAAAGGAAGTAAAATCTTTTTCATTGCCTTTCATTTTTTTGCTGAGGTAATCCTTAGTCCGTGCGGTTAAGGTGGGAGTTAAAGAAGACTCCCATTCTCCTGATTCATCTTCGCTATTCACACGGTTACGCTCTACTTGCCCTTTTTCATCCATATCAAACAAATACACTCTCTTTTTGGCTGACATATTTCGGTAAAAAGAAATGCCAAAAGTAGATTTTTGGTCTGCAGATGCGAAGAAAGCGATCTTGCGGTCATGAGCTCTGCCGTGAGTGGTATAAAACTTTTCGTCCAGCAACTCTTTCGTTCCTGGATGAATTAGTTTCCAAAGCACTTTTCCGCTCAAGTCAAATTTGTATAAGTAAAAGCCACCAAAGCCGGGAGCTATTTTTCTGACGGGCCGCGGGCCTAATAAGCCAGAAATATAAATAGCATTATTGGGGATATCTAGTTGCAGGTATCCAAATGACCCAGTCATCATGCGAGCAGAATTTTGAACAGAACCAGTATTTACTGATGGGCCTGCTGCGATGCCCGGAGCTTTCCAGGTGGAAGAATGGATAGACGAAGAGTACTCAAAATTAACGTCAAGCAGGTTATGGAAGCCATTGTGTAAATTAGAGTTTTCGCCTAAGCTTTCACTTACTGCCGGCCTTACCCATTCGTTGCCGGTGTCAAAACTTAAATTGCTTTTACCAATGACATTTCCATCCGGATCAATGGTTACTAGGTCAAACTGTTGTTGGGTTACTTCCGGATTGATCGTTTTAGATACCAAGTATTTGACTTTGCCCTGCTGACCAGCAAAGGTCCAGAAAGTACTGAATTCTCCATCGATAAGGGTAGGCATAGCTAGCACTGCTTTTTTGTAAGACCAGTCGGCGTGCGAGAAACGGTTGAGAATCAGCTTTTCCGTTAACTTCTTTTTCTCACTCAGTTCATTTCCGTTTTCACTGGCCAGGTAGTAAAGGTATTTTTCATCGCAAAACACGCTGATGAGGTTTTCTCCCATCTCCACTTTTTTATCTATTTCCAGCACTTTTACCGCGCCCTTCCGATTGATCTGGGTCAGATGTTGCTTATGCTGGCGGAATCGGTCAAGTTCAATGTGGTAAACTACTGATCCATCCGGTGAGGCAACCGTTATGTGATCGGTTTGCAACGCCTGGGTGTTGCTTTTAAAGGATTTTTTCCAAAGTAAATCACCCTGAGCAGTGTAAAAAAGCATGTTGTAATCACGCTTACCCTGGAAGCGGGCATTACCAGTTTTGATGATTAATCCGCTTTCACCCAATTGGACAAACTCCATAGGAACTTCACTCTTATCTAATTCCGACTGATGTTGTTTGTCTTGGGCGAAAACCTGGGAGGTAATCCAGAAAGTAATCAATAAAAGTTTCCTCATATTATGATCGAGCAAAGGTTGGGTATAAAAGAAAATAGAATTTCAAATCCAAGCGAGAGGTCATTGGGCGCGAAAGATATGTTGCTTGTTTTATTTATTCAAATATTATAATGATATTATTTATGCCTTGGTGTAAAAAAATGAAATCAGATGTGATGCAGCGGCAACAATCACAGAGCCATTCAGTATCAAAGCTTTCAGAGCAAATTTAAAAGCCTGCTAAAAATTGGAATGTACTATGACCGTACCCGGAGGGCTTTGCGATACCAACCCTTTCAGATTCTCCCCGTATAGGGCAGTGTAACAACCTAATTTTAATTCTTATGTCAAAGCTAAAAAACCTAGAAGACCTGTTTGAGCACGAACTCCAGGATCTGTACAGTGCCGAAAAGCAATTACTGGAAGCGCTGCCCAAAATGGTGGAAAAAGCCAGCGATCCGAAGTTAAAACAAGCTTTCAATACGCACCTGGAAGAAACCAAAGAGCAGAAACAAAGACTGGAAAAGAGTTTCGAACTGCTTGGGCTGAAGCCGGGGCGTAAGAAGTGCGAAGCCATGGCGGGTCTGGTAGCTGAAGGAGAGGATATGATCGATGAAAATGCCACGCCTGAAGTGAAAGACGCGGGTCTGATTGCCTCTGCGCAGCGGATCGAGCACTACGAAATATCCGGATACGGTACCGCAGCTCACTTCGCCGAACGCCTGGGCAAGAAAGATGCTTTGAAACTACTTCAGCAGACCCTGGCCGAAGAGCAGAAAACCGACACTTTGCTCAATGATCTGGCCAAGAGCTACATCAATCAGAAAGCCCAGTCAGCTTAATCAACGTCATTCGGGAATTCATTACCCAACAAAAAAGCCTGATCTGTTCCGATCAGGCTTTTTTGTTGGGAAACGGAGCCAGAGAGAATTTCAATGCGTTGTGCATCCGTATGGCGGGTCCCAACCGTAGTCTAACTTCGTCTGAGCTATTCAGAACCGATGCCGGGGGTGCGTAAGCCGATGCTTAGTAACGAAAACCAGCTCATCTTCTACAGCACGATAATTCAGTAACTGACCCAGTTCGCAGAAAAAGTCAAGTCGTACCTGTTCCAGGGAATTTCCTCTGATGGCAAGCAGACCAGGCATCTCTTCTATATAGGCATCAAATAATCCTGATTTTGTCTGTTCAAATACCAAAGTTAATTTCATTATTTTAGGCTTATAGGCGGTTTCTCTTCCGTGCGTATACGGTAGACATTCAAAAAAGTAGCCTTTTTGCTAAAATAATGGCTGATATTTTTTCATAAAATTATCCTCTGCGAATCAGAAAGAGCGTAAAGCTGATCGGAATTATCCAACTGGCTTGGCTGGATTTCCAAACACCGTAGCCCGGGCAGCCACCGTTTCTACTACGACGGAACCCGCACCCACCCGGGCATTTTTACCAATGGTGATGCCTGCCACAATGGTTACGCCCGAGCCGATGAATGCGCCTTCCTCAATTTTTACGCCGGCTCCGATATTGCAGCCCGTACCAATCTGAACAAAATCGGCTATTTCGGCCTGGTAGTCAATAACTGCCCTGGCGTGGACGATCAGGTGGCTGCCGATCCGGGCGTTGGTATTGATCACTACGCCGGGCCCGATCAGGTTGCCGTGTCCAATGGCGGCAGACGGCGCCGTGTAAGCCGTTTGGTGTATGGCGTTTACGGGCATCACGTGGCGCACTTCATTGAGCATTTCCACCAGGTTCTTGCGGTATTTGGTGTCGTCAACGGCTACGAAGGCTTCGCATTTTTTTCCAATGAGTTTGGTAAACCCCTCGTCATCGGTACTGCCCATCACCGAAATGCCACTGATATCGGTGCCGTGCAGCTTGGTATTGTCGTCCAGGAAGCCATATACGATTACGCTATTGCTTTGAAAGATGTCCAGGGCCACGGCACCTAAGCCGCCTGCGCCCAAAATCATTACTGGATTTTCCATCCGTATTGGTCAGATTTAGAAATTCAATGAGTCCGGCGTGACTACCCGCCGGGTTTGGCAAGCGGCAAAAATAGAAAGAATAAACGTACTTCACTTCGGAATGACCAAAAGGGAGGCAGCATTATCAATTATTCATTGTTTGGTTGAGCTGCCAGCTACTTTGATGTGCTTTATTAACTTGCAGAAAATCAATTTCTTTTCTGGTTACTTAAGTAATTGAACACAATATGTTTATAACCACTTTTAACATAAAGAGATAAATATCAGGTTTTTGTACTCATATACTTTGTACTTTAAACGGTTCACTCACTTAAGTCCTCTAACACCCATGCGAACGCGAAACGTTTTATCTGCTCTGATCACGGCATCATGTTGTCTGTTGGTTTCGTTTGCCCGCGGGCAGAGCCCCTGGACGCCCCAAAAAGGCCATGGCTATTCGCAACTGTCCTTCAACCTCATTGGGCCATACCAGAACTTATATCTGACTGGCGGAGGAATTCAGGGATTAAACCGGAAAATCAGTGACCATACCCTACAGGCCTACGCGGAATGGGGGCTGACTGACCGGACTGCGCTGATTGCCTCCGTACCATGGAAAATAGTGAAAAGCGGAGAGGAGGTCAACGGAGCGGTTTCCACGCTACCTATGGCCAGCCTTTCTGCGTTTGGAAACGCAGAAATAGGTATACGCCAAAATTTTATTCAGAAGAAGGTCGTTTTTTCCGGCCAGCTGCTCATTGAAGGCCGTACCGCCCGGTTTGATGCGGCCAGTGGGCTGAGAAGTGGCTACGATGCCTGGGCCTTGGTTCCTTCTCTCAGTATCGGCCAGGGTACCGATCGTTTGTACGGTTACATTTCTGCCGGAAGCGGCATCCGTACCAATCAATACAGTAGTGATTATCGCCTGAATGCCGAAGGCGGATATAAATTTTTCAAACGGTGGTGGATCATTGCCGTACTTTCTTACCGGGGATCTTTCAAAAACGGTACGGTTATTATTCCGGAAAGCAATCGGCAGACCGGTTTATACGTTAACGACCAGGCCTTTTTTGCCTACGGACTGAAAACCATTCTGGAATTTAATGCTCATTGGGGAATAAATGCAGCGGCCTACGGGGCAGCCAGCGGGAATTACGTGGCCAAAGCTCCGTCGCTGAATGCTGGTATTTATTACAAATGGTAGCATCGGCACTGGTTTTGTACAAACAAAAATTTGCGATGGGCATTCCGTGATGAGCTCAGGAAGCCTATTCTGACGGAAAAAAATCAGTGTAGGCTACGCCTTTGTTCATCCAGGCACAAAATTGCCTGATGAAAAAAAAGGTGATTCCGAAGCTGTATTATGTCGTTAAATCCCAATCGCTTCCCATTAATAAAGAGCTGGTAACCTGTAGCAACCGACGCTACCAACCTTCGGTCCGTCTTTTTAAAAAGGAAGTGGAAGGAGGCACTTTCTTTTTTATAACTGAAGCAAAAATGAAAAAAGTTCTGCCTCCTGCTTGTTCTGCCAATCCTTCCAAGTGCGGGCGTCATTCAAAGAGCATACATGAAAAACCCAGTGATATTCTCCTCTTTAGAAGTACTTTCCCGGGTTTTCGTAATTTCGCCTCAGATTCAAGCAGCTTCCAGCCATTGGCTGCCAGCTTTGAGAATAAAATAAACGCAGGAAGGCATTCAATAGCTCCGAAAACGCGCTGATTTTCGGGACTATTCAATGCCACTCCCTCAGATCATTAACTTTTCCTCCTATTCACTGTTTACTGTTCACTGATTCATTATTTATGCAGCAAAAGTTTTACTTCGCTATTTCATTCCTGGTCCTGATTGGCGTGCTGGCTTCTGCCCGGATGGCTCCATCGGATTTTACGCCGGTCTTTTCCCGAATCAACGAAGAGGTACTGCAAAGGGGGCAGGCTTATCAGACCCTGAAAGACGCCACTTCCACCATCGGGCACCGGCTGACCGGAAGTGCAAACGGGGCAAAGGCCGAAACGTACACCTATAATCTATTGAAGCGTTACGGATTCAAAGACGTAAAATACCAGCCGTTCGAAGTAGAAGCCTGGAGCCGCGATACCGTAACCCTGTCGGTAGCACCCCGCCGCAGTGACAATATCCGTGATTTTGCGGTGGTTTCCCTGGCCCATGCTCCCATCTCGTCCGATGTACAGGGCGAAATTGTAGACGTAGGCAACGGGCTGGAAGCGGACTTTGAGGCCGTGAAAGAGAATGTGAAGGGCAAAGTAGCCTTGGTGAACATTGGTATTTCCCCACCCGATCCCAGTTTAAAAAACCTGCACCGCTCTGAAAAAACCGCGCTGGCCATCCGATACGGAGCCAAAGCAATCATCATTGTCAACCAGGTGAAAGGAAATGTGTTGCTAACGGGTACCGCATCGGTAAACGGAAAGCTCATACTTATCCCTGCGGTTTGTGTTTCACTGGAAAGCGGGGAAATCATCCGGCAGTGGATGAAGGAGGAGAACCGGCTCGAAGCGCACATTGAAATGAGTAACGTGAGCCGGAAGATCCGCGCGCGGAATGTAATTGCTTCTCTGAAGGGCACGGGCCTCTCCAACGAAAAAATCATTATCGGTGGCCACCTCGATTCCTGGGACCTGGCTACGGGTGCCATCGACAACGGCATTGGTTCCTTTTCCATTCTGGAAATCGCGCGGATATTCAAAGCGTTAAATCTGAAGCCCAAACGAACCATCGAATTTGTCATGTTTATGGGAGAGGAGCAGGGCCTGCTTGGCTCCAAAGCGATGATTCGGCAAATGGTGAAAGATAAGTCGATCAATCGCTTGCGCTACATGGTCAACCTGGATATGTCCAACAACCCGACGGGCTTCAATGCCTGCGGCCGCGACGATATGCTCTCCTTCTTTGATCAGATCGGGGCGCAGATCAAGACGGTGGATTCGACGTACGCCAATGCCAACGTAAACCGGGCGGGGCTCCACAGCGACCACCAGGGGTTTATGCTGGAAGGCGTTCCGGTGACGATGCCCAGTGGTAGCTTGCCGGCTGCTGTGTTGGGCTGCTATCACGCCGACTGCGATAAGTTTAACCTGGTCAACCAGACTCACCTGAATAATACGGTGCGTTATACGGCCATGCTGCTGTACGCCCTGGCCAATGCCGACCAGCTTCCGGTCAAAAAGCTGGATTCGTCATCTACCCGCGATTTTCTGGTAAAGCAAGGGTTGCAAAAAGAGCTGGAAATAGGAGGGGAATGGCGCTGGAAGGAGTAGCTGTTGTCAGTGAACCTCAGTACAGGACAAAAAATTGAGAGTAGGCCAATATGGGTATTTTTGGGTTGCGACATTCATTCTACCCCGACCTACTCTCCATGCAAAGAAAAGAAGAAGAAGTGTATGATGCTATCCAATCGCATTTTGCCTGCGACAAACGGCGGATTAAATTTATCGCCTATCTGATTGTGGCTTTGTTGAA
>Ga0209902_100120_pt1 | contig 145096 bp, 129 predicted proteins | sample FECB27metaG_FD_188304 | JGI IMG/M metagenome (GOLD analysis project Ga0209902, IMG submission 188304) | Cyanobacterial communities from the Joint Genome Institute, California, USA - FECB-27 (SPAdes) (version 2) | ecosystem: Environmental > Aquatic > Thermal springs > Hot (42-90C) > Microbial...
CCGCCTCCGTCGTCGCTCGCGCGGCCGCTCAGCGCGTCAGGGCCGCCTTGACGAGGCCCGAGGCCTTGCCGAAATCCATCCGGCCGGCATAGGCGGCCCGCAGCGCGCCGATCACCTTGCCCATGTCCTGCGGCCCGGTTGCCCCGGTCTCGGCGACGGCAGCGGTGACGGCGGCGGCGGTCTCCGCCTCGTCGAGCTGCTGCGGCTGGAACTCGCCGATGATGGCGATCTCCTCGCGCTCCTGGGCGGCGAGCTCGGGCCGGCCGGCGCCCTCGTAGACGGTGGCCGATTCCTGGCGCTGCTTGATCATCTTCTGCAGCAGCGACATGATCTCGGCCTCGCTGGCGGTCTCGCGACCGGCACCGCGCGCCTCGATGTCCTTGTCCTTGATGGCGGCCTGGACCATGCGGATGGTCGAGACGCGGCGCTTCTCGCCGGCCTTCATCGCCGTCTTGAGCGCCTCGCTGAGGGCTGTACGCATCGAAACATTCTCCATTCTGGCCGCGGCTGTCGTCGCCGGAGCGCCGGTCCCGCTGATCGGCGGACAACCGAAGCCACCGACGTGGTGGGTCTGCCTCGGCGCCGCTGGCGCGGGCGTCGGCGAGGCAGGGTAGCCAACACGGGCGCCGTTCCGGGGCCGCCACATCTACGGTCCCGCGCGCATGCGAGTCGAGAGGGGCGAGCGCTCGCCGCGCACAGGCACAACCACCGTCCGGTGGTTTGGGTCGACACACGGTTTGAGGGTATTTTGTAGATAGTTCAACCTACGAAGTATAGAGCATACCGTCCTGCGTCGATCCTCTGATCATCGCGAGATGCCGGCGTTCGATCCGGTGGGAGATGCTAGGCGACGGGGCGCCGGTAGATCCGGGTTGCTCGGGCAAGCGCCGGTTGCATTCGCTGGACTGCGTTGTACAGTGGGTGTTGCAGGCCGTCATGCGTCTTCTACCTCGGCTTGCGGGGGCAAGGTGCGACCGGGCAGGGCGCGCAGGGCGGCGCATGGGGGCGCTGCTGCGAAGAGAGACAGGTTCACGTTGGCGGGAATTCGGTGGCGCGACGAGCGTCCCCGTCTGTCGATGGCGTGCGCCTGCCCGGGAAGATGTCCAGCTGGTTGGGGGGGCAAGATGGCATCCTATTCCTACAACATTCTCGGAACCTACAGCGACTCCGATCCGACGTTCGAAATCATCGACAATGATCCGGGCACCGGTGTCCTGACGGACGGCCAGGCAGGCACCGTCTTTTCTGCGAACGAAACACTGACGAACAGCGGCGCCGACGGCATCGCCGAGTCCATCTTCCTGGGGACCGTGGTCGTCGGCGACGTGACGATCCTCTTCACGACCGCCCTTGGCGAGTACTACGTCTGGGCGCATGTCGATGACCCGGGAACCTACAGGTTCCCGGAATCCCTGCTGCAGAGCCTGTTGTCATCGGCGAACTTCACCACCTGCTTCCTGCCGGGTGTGGGTATCGCTACGCCGACGGGGCGCGTGCCGGTCGAAGCACTGGCGATCGGCGACACCATCCTTGCGGCCGATGGTCGTGCGGTCGTCGTGAAGTGGATGGGACGGCAGAGTGTCGTCACGGCCTTCGGCCCGCCGGAAAGCGCCTGGCCGGTCCGTATCGCCGTCGGCGCCCTCGGCGAGAACAGACCGACCGCCGACCTGCGCGTGACGTCGGACCATGCTCTCGTCGTCGATGGCCTGCTGGTGCAGGCCGGGGCACTCGTCAACGGCAGCAGCATCCGCCGGCTGACGGCGGCCGAACTGGGCGAGCGCTATGTCGTCCACCACATCGAGACCGAAGGACACGAGATCATTCTCGCCGATGGCGTGCCGGTGGAGACGTTCATCGACACTGTTTCGCGGCGCCGCTTCGACAATTACGAGGAGTATGTCGCCCTCTACGGTCCGGCGGCGCCTTCCATCGCAGAGATCGAACTGCCGCGCGTGAAGTCGGCTCGGCAGCTGCCGCGGGCCGTCAGGGATCGCCTGCGCCACCAGGCGCTGTCGTTGGGCATCCGGGAGGGGGCGGCCGCCTGACAGGCTACCGAGGGGCGGGCAGGGCCCGGCGCCTTCCGGAAGAGCGGCCGGGGACGTCCCCGCCCGAGCGCGCCGTGGCCGACCGCGAGACGCCTCATCGGTGGCCCACACGCACGAACGGGCCGGCCTTCCGGCCGGCCCGCCCACAAACACGAACGGGCCGGCCTTGCGGCCGGCCCGTCGGCAATCGGTTCCCGACTGGGATCAGCGGACAACGACGACCTGGGCGCCGACCTTGACGCGCTCGTAGAGGTCGATGACGTCTTCGTTGGTCATGCGGAAGCAGCCCGACGACACCGCCTGGCCGATCGTCCAGGGCTCGTTCGAGCCGTGGATGCGGTACCAGGACGAGCCGAGATACATGGCGCGGGCGCCGAGGGGGTTGTTCGGGCCGCCCGGCACGTGCTGCGGCAGATCGGGCTGGCGCTTGCGCATCGGCGGCGGCGGCGTCCACCCTGGCCACTCGGCCTTGCGGGTGACGCGGTGGGTGCCGGCCCACTCGAAGCCCGGCCGGCCGACGCCGATGCCGTACTTCAGCGCCTTGCCGTCGCCGATCACCAGATAGAGCCGGCGCTCGGTGGTGTTCACGACGACCGTGCCCGGCTTGTAGTTGCCGGCGAACTCGACCTCCTCGCGCGGGATGCGGGTCCAGGACTTGGATCCCATCCCGGCCTTGTGGCCCTCGTAGCCGCCGTTCTGCTCATAGGCCCGCAACGCCGCCAGGGGTCCCTGGGCGTAGGCGGATCCGCTCGTCATGGCCGCGGCAATCGCCGCAACCGCCAAAATCATCTTGCGCATCGTGCGCCCTTCATCCGCTGGAACCGAACGCGATCGAGAAAACGACCCGGCCGAGAAAACGACATGTCGTCGCCATAGGCCAGCCAACTTCTCGTCAACTCGCACCATTGAAGACGCGCGGATGCGCTCGCAAGCGGAACGGCGGCGCAAACGCCCGCCGGCAGCGGGAATGTCCCCCACTGTGCCTCGTCTGCAACGTTTTCGGGTGGCTCACGCCAGCAGGCGCAGCCGAATCGTCAGCCGAGATTCAGTTCTTTGAAGAAATCATTACCCTTGTCGTCGACGACGACGAAGGCCGGGAAGTCGACGACATCGATGCGCCAGATCGCCTCCATGCCGAGTTCGGCATATTCGACCACCTCGACGTGCTTGATGCAGTCCTGGGCGAGGCGGGCGGCGGGGCCGCCGATCGAGCCGAGATAGAAGCCGCCGTGCTTCTGGCAGGCGTCGCGCACCGCGCTCGAGCGGTTGCCCTTGGCGAGCATCACCTTGGAGCCGCCGGCGGCCTGGAACTGGTCGACGAAGGCGTCCATCCGACCGGCGGTCGTCGGGCCGAACGAGCCGGAGGCGTAGCCCTCGGGTGTCTTCGCCGGGCCGGCATAGTAGATCGGATGGTTCTTGAAGTAGTCCGGCAGCGGCTCGCCCCGCTCCAGCCGCTCGCGCAGCTTGCCGTGGGCGAGGTCGCGGGCGACGATCAGCGGGCCGGTGAGCGACAGCCGGGTGCGGATCGGGTGCTTCGTCAGCTCGGCGAGGATCTCCGGCATCGGCCGTGTCAGGTCGATGTGGACGACGCCGTCGCCGAGGTGGCTGTCGTCGATCTCCGGCAGGAAGCGGGCCGGGTTCGCCTCGAGCTGCTCCAGATAGATGCCGTCGCGGGTGATCTTGGCAGTCGCCTGCCGATCGGCCGAGCAGGAGACGCCGAGGCCGATCGGCAGGCTGGCGCCGTGGCGGGGCAGGCGGATGACGCGGACGTCGTGGCAGAAATATTTGCCGCCGAACTGCGCGCCGACACCGAGTGCCTGCGTCATGGCGTGGATCTCGGCCTCCATCTCGAGGTCGCGGAAGGCGTGGCCGTCCTCGGAGCCCGCGGTCGGCAGGCCGTCGAGATAGCGGGCGGAGGCGAGCTTCACCGTCTTCAGCGTCTGCTCGGCCGACAGGCCGCCGATGACGACGGCGAGGTGATAGGGTGGGCAGGCGGCGGTGCCGAGGGTGAGGATCTTCTCCTTCAGGAAGGCGGCGAGCCGGTCCTTCGTCAGCAGCGACGGCACGCCCTGGAACAGGAAGGTCTTGTTGGCCGAGCCGCCGCCCTTCGCCATGAAGAGGAACTTGTAGGCGTCGTCGCCCTCGGCGAAGATGTCGATCTGCGCCGGCAGGTTGGTGCGGGTGTTCTTTTCCTCGAACATCGACAGCGGCGCGAGCTGGCTGTAGCGCAGGTTGCGCTTGAAGTAGGCGTCGCGGATGCCGGCAGCGAGCATCGCCTCGTCGCTGCCGTCGGTCCAGATGCGGCGGCCCTTCTTGGCGAGCACGATCGCCGTGCCGGTGTCCTGGCACATCGGCAGGACGCCGCCGGCGGCGATGTTGGCGTTCTTCAGGAGGTCGAAGGCGACGAACTTGTCGTTGTCGGTCGCCTCCGGATCGTCGAGGATTTTCGCCAGCTGCGCGAGGTGCGACGGCCGCAGCAGGTGGTTGATGTCGACCAGCGCCTGCTCGGCGAGCAGCCTGAGCCCCTCCGGTGCGACGACGACGACCTCCTCGCCGAGCGCCGTGTCGACGCGGACGTGCTCGGAGGTGAGCTTGCGGTAGACCGTCTGGTCGGGGCCGAGCGGCAGCAGCGAGACGTGTCGGGGCGCCGCGGTCGGCAGGTCGTGAACGGTCATGGCGGGCCTCCGCACGCGGGGTTGGTTCGGTTTGGGGGCGTTCTAACCGAGGTCGCGCGGGGATGCACGCCGCCGCCTGCGTTGCTTGCCCTCAGAACCGGATGATCCGGCACGCCTCGCCCGCTTCGGCGGCGGGCTCGCCCGGCTCGCGGATGATCAGGCAGCCGGCGGCGGTCAGCACCGAGATCATGGAGGAATCCTGCACGCGGGCCGGCGTCGCGACGAGGCGGCCGCCGTCGTGGGTCAGCGCTGCGCGGACATAGTCGCGGCGGACATCGTTCTTCGCCATCGCCGCCCCGAGCACGGCTGTCTCGACGTCGGCGGGGGCTGCACCGCGGCCGGCAAGGGCGCGCACCAGCGGCTCGAGGAAGACGAGGCCGCAGACGAGGCTCGAGACCGGGTTGCCGGGCAGGCCGAGCACGTGCATCGGCCCGAGGCGGCCGAAGATCAGCGGCTTGCCGGGCCGCATGGCGATCTTCCAGAAGTCGAGCGACAGCCCTTCCAGCCCGAAGGCGTCGCGGACGAGGTCGTGTTCGCCGACGGAGGCGCCGCCCAGCGTCACCAGCACGTCGGCGCCATCGTCGGGGGCACGACGCACGGCCGCTGCGATCGCCTCGGTGCGGTCGGGGGCGATGCCGAGGAAGACGGCCTCGCCGCCGCTGCGCTCGACCAATGCGGCGACGCCGATGTGGTTGGAGGCGATGATCTGGTCGGGGCCGGGCGTCTCGCCGGGCAGCACCAGCTCGTCGCCGGTTGCCAGAATCGCCACGCGCGGGCGGCGGACGACCGGAACAGTGGCGTGGTTCATCGCCGCCGCCAGCGAGACGTGGCGGAAGTCGAGCACCGTGCCGGCGCGCACCAGCACGTCGCCTGCCCGGAAATCGAGACCGGCGGCGCGGACGTGGCGGCCGGGCGTGCCGGCCTCGGTCACCTCAATGACGCCGTCGGCGACGACGCGGGCGTCCTCCTGGATGAGGACCGTGTCGGCGCCGGCCGGCACCGGGGCGCCGGTGAAGATGCGGACCGCCTCGCCGGCGCCAATCGCGCCGTCGAAGGCGCGACCGGCGACCGAGGCGCCGATGACCGTGAGGCGCCGGCCGACTTCGCCCACGTCCGCGCCGCGCACGGCGTAGCCGTCCATCGCGGATGACGCGAAGGGGGGCTGCGTTCGGGCCGCAGCGAGATCGGCGGCCAGCACGCGCCCGGCGGCCCGCTCGACCGGCACCGTCTCGGCGCCGGCCGTATGGGCGTGGGCGAGAATGCGCGCGAGCGCCTCGTCGACGGGGAGCAGGGGGGACGCGCTCACGGCGCGCCGGCCTCGCCGGCCCGCCAGTCGCCCGAGCGGCCGCCGCTCTTGGCGGCGAGGCGAATGCCCTCGATGACCATGCCGCGATCGACCGCCTTCGCCATGTCGTAGATCGTCAGGCAGGCGACGGAGGCGGCCGTCAGCGCCTCCATCTCGACGCCTGTGCGCCCGGTCACCTTGGCGGTGGCGGTGACGCGCAGGCCCGGCAGCGCCTCGTCGGCGGCGATCTCGACCTTGACCGACTGCAGCGCCAGCGGATGGCAGAGCGGGATCAGGTCGTGGGTGCGCTTGGCCGCCATGATGCCGGCGATGCGGGCGGTGGCGACGACGTCGCCCTTGGCGGCGGCGCCGGAGGTGATGAGGGCGAGCGTCGCCGGCAGCATCCGCACGGCGCCGAGGGCCACGGCGACGCGGCTCGTCACGTCCTTGTCGGAGACGTCGACCATGCGGGCGGCGCCGGTGTCGTCGAGGTGGGTGAGGCGGGGCGGCGGTTCGTCCGACATCGCGGCTCTCAGGCCCGGGAGAGCAGGGTGCGCGTCGCGGCCGTGACGTCGGGCTGCCGCATCAGGCTCTCGCCGACGAGGATCGCCGGGATGCCGACGGCGGCCAGCCGCGCGACGTCGGCTGCGGTGAAGATGCCGGATTCGCCGACGATCAGCCGGTCGGCGGGCACCCGCGGCGCCAGCCTCTCGCTGGTCTCGAGGCTCGTCTCGAAGGTGCGAAGGTTGCGGTTGTTGATGCCGATCATCCGGACCGGCAGTGCCAGCGCGCGCTCGAGCTCGCGCTCGTCGTGCACCTCGACGAGGACGTCCATGCCGAGTTCGACGGCGGTGTCGGTGAGGGCACAGGCGACGGCGTCGTCAACCGAGGCCATGATCACGAGGATGCAGTCAGCACCCCACGCGCGGGCCTCATAAACCTGATAAGGTTCGTAGAGGAAGTCCTTGCGCAGACAAGGCAAACCTACTTCGTCACGAGCTGCGCCGAGATACTCCGGCCGGCCCTGGAAGGAGGGGCCGTCGGTGAGCACGGACAGGCAGGCGGCGCCGCCGGCCTCGTAGGCGCGGGCGAGCGAGGGCGGGTCGAAGTCGGCGCGGATCAGGCCCTTCGAGGGGCTCGCCTTCTTGATCTCGGCGATCAGCGCGGTGCCGCCGGCGGCGATCTTCGCCTCCAGGGCTGCGAGGAAGCCGCGGGTCGGCGTGGCGGCGGCGGCGCGGCGGCGGATCTCCGCCTCCGGCACGGCGGCCTTGGCGGCGGCGATCTCCACGCGCTTGTAGCGGCCGATCTTCTCCAGCACATCGATCGTCTCGGCGACGGCCATCGCGTTCACTCCGCGTTGGAGATCTGGACGAGCAGGTCGAGGCGCGTCCGCGCACCACCGGAATCGATCGCCTGAGCCGCCTGCGCGACGCCCTCACGGAGCGTCTCGGCGCGGCCGGCGACGACGAGGGTCGCCCCGGCGTTCATCAGCACGATGTCGCGGTAGGCACCCGGCGCGCCGTCGAGCACGGCGGCCAGCGCCGCGGCGTTGGCGGCGCCGTCGCCGCCCTTCAACTCGTCGATGGAGCAGCGCGCGAGGCCGACCTCCTCGGGCGTCACCTCGAACGTGCGGACGGTGCCGTCGCGCAGCTCGGCGACCTTTGTCGGGCCGGTGTTGGAAATCTCGTCGAGCCCGCCGGCGCCGTGCACCACCCAGACGCGCTCGGAGCCGAGCGTCTTCAGCACGTGCGCGATCGGCTCGACCCAGCCGGCGTCGAAGACGCCGACCATCTGCCGCCGCACGCCGGCTGGGTTCGACAGCGGGCCGAGCAGGTTGAAGAGGGTGCGGGTGCCGAGTTCAACCCGCGCCGGCCCGACGTGCTTCATCGCCGCGTGATGGGCGGGCGCGAACATGAAGCCGAGGCCTGCCTCGCGGATGCAGCGGGCGATGTGGGCCGGCGGCAACTCGATGCGCACGCCGAGCGCGGCGAGCACGTCGGCGGCACCGGACTTCGACGAGAGCGCCCGGTTGCCGTGCTTGGCGACGGGCACGCCGCAGGCGGCGACGACGAAGGCGGAGCAGGTGGAGACGTTGTAGCTGCCGGCCCCGTCACCGCCGGTGCCGACCACGTCGACGGCGTCGGAGGGTGCCTCGACCGTCAACATCTTGGCGCGCATGACGGTGACCGCGCCGGCGATCTCGTCGACCGTCTCGCCGCGCACGCGCAGCGCCATCAGCAGGCCGCCGATCTGGGCGGGCGTCGCCGCGCCGGACATGACGACGTCGAAGGCGGCCTCGGCCTCGGCCCGCTCGAGCGGCCGGCCGGTGGCGACCTTCGCGATGAAGGGCTTGAGATCGCTCATCGCCGCGGCCCGCTCAGGACCCGGTGTCGCGGTCGAGACCGACCACCGCCGAGAACGCCTGCTGGTTCACCGCCACGCCGAGGGTGCTCTCCATCTGGGCGACATAGTCGGTCAGGAGGGAATTGCCGATGGCGCGCGAGAGCTCGCCGCCGAGCTCGGTCATCTCCGGCGTCTCGGCGAAGAAGGCGGGATCGGTGATCGCGTCGACGACCAGCACGGTGCAGCCGCCGTCCGCGGCGGGGGCGGTGGCGACGGATCCCGCTCCGGCGCCGAAGGCAGCGGCGATCGCCTGCGGGGACAGACCATCGGCGGTGCCGCCGCGCTTGAACGCCGTCGAGGTGGCGACCGGCACGGCGAGGGCGGCGGCGACGACGTCGATCGTCTCGCCGGCGCGGATGCGACCGGCCGCGTCGGCCGCCAGCTTGTCGAGAGCCGTGGCGGCCTCGGCCGTACGCCACGCCGCGACCGCACGATCACGGACTTCGTCGAGGGTGCGGTCGCGGGCCGGGACGATGTCCGACACCTCGAACCAGGCATAGCCGCGGCGGTCGACCTGGACCGGGTCGGGCTCGGTGCCGGGGTCGGCATCGAACGCGCCCGACAGCACCGTCGGCCCGCCGGGGATCGTCGGCGTCGCGCCGTCGGCCGTGGCGCCGGTGGCGTCGACGGCCTGCACGGTCTGCAGCGGGATCTTAAAGCGCTCGCCGATCTCGGCCAGCGTCGAGCCGCCGGCGCGGGCGTCCTCGATCTCGTCATAGAGGGAGGTGACTTCGGCGGTGGCCCGCTCGGCGGCGATCTCCTGCTTCAGGGTGTCCTTCACCTCGTCGAAGGGCTGGCGGGCGCTCGGTGCGATCTCGGTGATCCGCAGCAACACCGGACCGAAGCGGCCATCGACGACGCGGGTCTCGCCCTCAGCCATCGAGAACGCCGCATCGGCGACCGCCGTGTCGATGAGCTCGCTCTTGGCGACGAGGCCGAGGTCGGCGTCGCCGGGCTTCAGGCCGCGCTCGGCGAGGATCGCGTCGATGGCGGTGCCAGTAGCGAGCGCCGCCACGGCGGCGTCGGCGGCAGCGCGGTCGGGAAACACGATCTGCTCGACGCGGCGCTTCTCGGGCGTGCCGAACCGACCACTCAGCCGGTCATAGGCGGCGCGGGCCTCGTCATCGCTGACGGCGGCCGGGTCGGCCAGCACCTGCGGATCGGCGAGCAGCACCGTGATGCTGCGGTACTCCGGCGCGCGGAACTGCGCCTTGTTCGCCTCGAAATACGTGGTGAGCGCCTCGTCGGTCGGGTCGCCCGGGGCCGGGGCGGCGGAGGGCGGCAGCGTCATGTAGCGGACGGTGCGCTCTTCGTTCTGGTAGCGGTTGACCGCCTCCAGATAGGTGTTCGGCGTCTCCAGCCCGCCGATCAGGCCGTCGGCGATCTGCCGGCGCTCGGCGAGGCCGAACATCGCCTCGACATATTGAGCCTCGGTGAGCTCGCTCTGCTGCAGCAGCGCCCGCATGCGCTCGCGGTCGAAGTCGCCGGCGGCGCCCTGGAAGGACGCGTCGGCCTTGATCTGGCGGGCGAGCTCGGCCTCGGAGACGCCGAGCCCCAGTTCGCTGGCGACCTCTGACATCGTCGCCTCGGTGATCAGGCGTCCCAGCACCTGCTGCGGCACGCCGATCTGGGCGGCCTCCGTCGGCGACAAAGCGCGGCCGATCTGGCGCGTGTAGCTCTGGATGGCACGGGAGTAGTCCTGCTGGAAACGCGCCGTCGGGATTTCCGTGTCGCCGACGGTGACGATGACGTTCGTCGTCGTGCCGCCGAGGAAACCGGAGATTCCCCAGACGGCGAAGCTCGCGACCAGGATGCCGATGAGGATCTTAGCGACCCAGGTCTGGGCGCCGCGGCGCATCTGGTCGAGCATGGACTTATCGTTCCAATCGTCGTGGGGTCGGCGGCACTCCCGACAGGGTCGGCCGAAGCGCGCGGATCATAGTGACGCCGACCCGGGGGGACAAGGCGAAGCCGGAGAAAGCTGGCAGGACCGGCCGCGCGTTCGCTTGGCCGGCAGGCCGGGCTCTGCTACCCGGTGAAGGGTGGTGCGACGACCGTCGGATGTCGCGGCGTCGACGGCAAAACGGGAGGACGACGTGCGGCCGCTGATCGCCGGAAACTGGAAGATGAACGGGCTGAAGGCGGCCCTGCCGGAACTGCGGCGGATGGTCGACGGCACCGATCCGGCCCTCAAGGCCCGCGTCGACCTGATGGTCTGCCCGCCGGCGACGCTGGTGGCGGCCGCCGCCGAACTCACCGCCGGCTCCGGCATCGCCATCGGCGGCCAGGACTGCCATGCCAACGCCGCGGGCGCCCACACCGGCGACATCTCGGCGGAAATGCTGGCCGACGCCGGCGCGACGGCGGTGATCGTCGGGCATTCCGAGCGGCGCACCGACCACCGCGAGCGTGACGCCGACGTGCGCGCCAAGGCCGAGGCAGCCTGGCGGGCCGGCCTCGTGGCGGTGGTCTGCGTCGGCGAGACGCGGGCGGAACGCGACGGCGGCCGGGCGCTCGCCGTCGTGTCCGAGCAACTGGCCGGCTCCATTCCCGACGGCGCCGCGGCCGAAACCCTGGTCGTCGCCTATGAGCCGGTCTGGGCGATCGGCACTGGCCTGACGCCGACCCTCGCGGATGTCGCCGAGATGCACGCGGCCATCCGCCGCGTGCTGACCACCCGCTTCGGACCGGCCGCCGGCGGCATGCGTATCCTCTACGGCGGCTCGGTGAAACCGGGCAACGCGGCGGAGCTTCTCGCCGTCCCGGATGTCGACGGAGCGCTCGTCGGCGGCGCGAGCCTGAAGGCCGACGACTTCCTCGGCATCGCCCGGGGCGCGCCGGCCCGCGACTGAGGCGGCCGGGCGGCGAGAGTGGAACTGATCCGGGCGGCTGCGGAGGGGAACGCACCATGCAGACACCGCTGCTCCTGGTCCCCGGGCTCGGGTGCACGGCACGCCTCTATGCGCCGCAGCTTTCGGCGCTCGCCGATGTTGCCGCGACGCACATCGTCGACCACGGCCGCCACGACACCATCGCGGCGATCGCCACCGCCGCACTGGCGGCGGCGCCTGCGCGCTTCGCGCTCGCCGGGCTGTCGATGGGCGGCTACGTCGCCTTCGAGATGATCCGGCAGGCGCCGGAGCGCGTCGACCGGCTGGCGCTCCTCGACACCATGGCGCGGCCGGATACGCCGGCGATCCTGGAACGCCGCCACCGCCACCTCGCCCTCATCGCCGATGGCCGCTACGGCGAGGTGATCGAGGCGCTGCTGCCCGTCCTCGTCCACCCGGACGGGGTCGCCGACGCGGCCCTCGTCGCCGTCGTGCGCGAGATGGCCGACGCCATCGGGGCGGAGCGCTTCGCCCGGCAGATGCGGGCGATCATGGGCCGCGCCGATTCGCGGCCGACGCTCAAAGCCATCCGCTGCCCGACGCTGGTGCTGGTCGGCGCCGAGGACGCGCTGACGCCGCCGGACCTCGCGCGGGAGATGCACGACGGCATTGCCGGCAGCCGCCTCGTCGTCGTGCCGGATTGCGGCCACCTGTCGACGATCGAGCGGCCGGAGGCGGTGACGGCAGCGCTCAGGACGTGGCTGGCCGACTGAGCGCCGCGGCGAGCCTCAGACCGGCTCACCGCGATCCGCATAGAACGCGGCGAAGTCCTCGGCGTAGCGCGTCCTCACCATGGCGACGACGGCGCGATCGGCGAACAGGGTCGGCAGGTCGTCGGCGCCGCCGCGGCGCTTGTTGACGTGGGGGAGCGAGCCGAGGTCAGGGCCACCACGGCGCTGTACCGTTTCGCGCACGTGCGCCCAGTCCGGGCCGATCGTCTCGAAGCGGCCGACGAAGGTCGGCACGACGCGGCCCTTCAGCGTCAGCATCGAGGCCTGCGAGCGGAAGTGGTCGTCGGCGATGGCGTCCGGCGTCGCGGCGACGCGCTCCACGAAGGCCGGGAACGTCATCCCCTTGCGGAAGCCGAGCTCGGCAAACAGTGGCGGGAAGGTCTGCGGCGCGACGATCTTGTTGACGTAGCAGGACGCCAGCCGGTCGAACGGGTCGCGGACGAAGGCGAAGACGAAGAGGTCGTCGCGGCCGGCGACCTCGGCGGCGCTCGCCATGTAGACCGGCGCGTCCTTGCCGCGCTGCCAGTAGCGGTCGCGGCCGGGGCGTTCGTCGATGTCCGGGTCGACCGGGACGTGGCGGGCGATGGCGTTCTTGATCGACGAGTTCGCCGCCTTCGGCACCCGCCCATAGGCGAGCTTCAGCGCCGGCACGACGATGAACGCCCGGGTCGGCGGCAACAGGCCGAGCGCCCCGAGGGCGCGCTGGAGGTGAAGGCGCGGCGTCACGCGGCTCCTTTGCCCGCTCGCGCGGCGGCTGTCGAGATCGGATGCGCCGCCCGCGGACGAGGGCTTGGCTTCGTTCAGCCGCGCAGGGCGGCGAGGAAGGCCTTGCCGAAGGCGGCGAGCTTCGCCTGGCCGACGCCGCGCACATTCGCCAGCCCCTCGAGGCTGTCGGGCTTCGTCACCGCCATCTCCTCCAAGGTGCGATCGGCGAAGACGACGTAGGCCGGCACGCCACGCTCGGCGGCGAGTTCGCGCCGGAGCGCCTTCAGGCGGGCGAGCAGCGGCCCGTCCACTGAGCCGACCGGCATCGCCGCCGGTGCCGCCTTGCGGCGTTTGCCGGCGCGCGGCGCCCGCATGGTGAACTCGGCGCCCTCGAGGATGTCGCGGCCGCGGTCGGTGAGGCGCATCGCGCCATAGGCGGTCGAATCGACCATCAGGGCGCCGCCGGCGACGAGCTGGCGGACGATCGAGCGCCACTCGGTCGCCTTGTGGGCGCCGCCCGCGCCGAAGCCCGGCAGCTTCTCGTGGCCGCGCCGGAGCACCGGCTCGCTCTGTTCGCCGACGGCGAGTGAGACGAGGTGGCCGGCGCCGAAGCGCTCGCCGGTCAGGCGCGCCAGCGACAGGATGAGGCGAGCCTCCGTACTGCCGTCGACCACCGCCGGGGGATCGAGGCAGACGTCGCAGTTGCCGCACGGCGGGCTTTCCTCGCCGAAGTAGGAGAGCAGCACCTGGCGGCGGCAGGTGGTGGCCTCACAGAAGCCGATCATCGCGTCGAGGCGACGGGCCTCGATACGGCGGCGATCGGGCTCCGGCACCTCGTCGATGAAGCGGCGGCGGGTGCGCACATCTTCCAGGCCGTAGAGCAGCATCGCCTCGGCGGCCTCGCCGTCGCGGCCGGCGCGGCCGATCTCCTGGTAGTAGGCCTCGAGCGTGCCGGGGATGTCGGCGTGCAGCACCCAGCGCACGTCCGACTTGTCGATGCCCATGCCGAAGGCGACCGTCGCCACCATGACGACGCCCTGCTCGGCCAGGAACGCCTCCTGGTTCGACGCCCGCACGTCCGGCGGCAGCCCGGCGTGATAGGGCAGGGCCCGCACGCCGAGGCCGGCGAGGCGGGCGGCGGTGTCCTCCACCTTCTTGCGCGAGACGCGGTAGACGATGCCGTTGGTGCCCGGCCGCGCCTTGACGAAGCGGGCGATCTGCTCGCCGGTGTCGGCCTTCTCGGCGACGGTGAGCGAGATGTTCGGCCGGTCGAAGCCGGCGACGAAGATGGTGGCGCGGCCGGCGAACATGCGCTCGACGATGTCGTCGCGGGTGGCGGCGTCGGCGGTGGCCGTCAGCGCCACGATCGGCACGTCCGGGAAGTGCTCGCGCACGGCGCCGAGGCCGAGATATTCGGCGCGGAACGAGTGGCCCCACTGGGAGATGCAGTGTGCCTCGTCGACGGCGACGAGCCGCACCGGCAGGCGCGAGAGCGAGGCGAGCATGCGCTCGGTCATCAGCCGCTCGGGGGCGAGGAACAGGAAGCGCGACTGGCCCGATTGCACGCGTCGCCACGCGGCGACGTTTTCATCGCGCGAGCGGCCGGAGTGGATCGCCTCGGCGCCGACGCCGTTCAGCCGCAGCCCGGCGATCTGGTCGTCCATCAGCGCGATCAGCGGTGAGACGACCAGCGTCAGCCCGTCGAGCACCAGCCCCGGCACCTGATAGCAGAGCGACTTGCCGGCCCCCGTCGGCATCACCGCCAGCGTGTGGCGGCCGGACAGCACGGCGTCGACGACCTCCTCCTGGCCGGGGCGAAAGCCGGGGAAGCCGAAGGTCTCCGCCAGCACCGCGCGCTTGCGGGCGGCGAGGTCTGGGGAAAGGGGCGGGAGCATCGGCAACCGGGGGTCGGGAGGATTCGAGCGCGCCGGCAGACTAGCGAAAGCCGCCGGTGCGCGGGAGGCCGCTGTCGCCGCAGCGCGCGAAGGTGTGGACAACCCCGGCCACCCGGCACCATGACGAAAAAGGCCGGAGCTTTCGCCCCGGCCTTCCGTTGCACTCTCAACCGGCGTCGCCGTCAGGCCGCCGCCTGGATCGCCGCGAGCTTCCAGTCGGCGCCGCGGTCGCGGACGAACGTCCACAGCTCGACCGATTCGGACGGGTCCTCGCTGCCCTCGACGAGATCGCCGGTGGCGCGGTCGCGCAGCATGTCGCGGCTCTCGTAGTGGAGGGCGACGGTGACGTAGTCGCGGCCGTCCTCGGACCAGGCCTCGGCGACGTCGCCGTCGAGCAGGCGGACGTCGAGGACCTCGTTCCTCTGCCCCTTCGTCGCGGTCTCGCCGATCTCCTCGGCGAGGTAGCCCATCGCCTCGGGCGTCGTCAGGGTGCGGAGCCTGCCGAAGTCCTCGCGGCTGTAGGCGGCCTGCACCTCGGTGAGGAGGCGCTCGAAGCTGTCGAGGTCCTCGGCCGAGACGCCGATCTCGTCACCGGACCAGCGTCCGTCGCCGAGCCGCTCGCTGGCGGGCGGAGCGGCGCCGTAGGACATCGGGCCGGGGCCCTGATTGGCCGCCGGCTGCGCGTTGGCGCCGCCGAACAGGCCACCGGCGAGGCCACCCGCGGCGGGAATGCCGCTGCGGCCGCGGGCCGGCGCCACGTCGACACCGCGAAGGTCGGGCTGAACGGACGCGCTGGACGTGCCTGCACCTGCGCCGGCACCGGCATAGCCGGAGGTCGCGCCCTGCTGGCGGCTGCGGAAGAAGCGCATCACCAGCCAGAGAACGCCGCCGATCAGGGCGATCTGCAGGAGCATGCCGAGGAAGCCGGCGGCACCCCCGAAGCCGTTGCCCATCAGCATGCCGAACAGGCCGCCGAGGGCGAGGCCGCCGAGGAGGGGCCCAAGGAAGCCACCGCCGAACATGCCGGGGCGCTGCGCCGCTGCGGCGCCGGGTTGCGCGGCGGCACCGGGCTGCTGCGCCGGCCGCGGCGTCATCGTGCGCTCGATCGGGGCACCGGTGCGCGGCGCGATGTTCGTCGGAGGCGGCGCCTGGAAGGTGCGGGCGCCGCGGCTGCCGAAGGAGCCGAACGAGCCGGCGCGTCGGGCGTCGGCGTGGTCGACGACCACCACCATCGTGCCGACGGCGAGCAGGAGCGCGGCGGCGACGCGGCCGGTCCGGGTGAGGAACTTGTTCATCGGTCCAGCAGTCTCCCTGGAGTGTCACCGCCCGTTTGGGCCGATTGAGAAACGAGCGGCGTGGCCGCCGGGTTTCCGGAGGCCGAACGATGTCGGATATAGGAAAGCGGGCGACGGGTTGCGAGGGGCGATCGGGCGGTTCGATGGGATTTCCGACGATCTCGAAGAGGCTGGCCCGGTGAGCGAATTCCCATTCGCGCGGGATGTGGTGACGGTCGCCCGGGCGCTCGTCGGGGCGCGCCTGCTGGTGGCCGGCGTCGGCGGAACGATCGTCGAGACCGAGGCCTATCACCGCGACGACCCGGCCTCTCACTCCTTCATCGGGCAGACCGCGCGCAACGCCGCGATGTTCGGCCCGCCGGGTCGCGCCTACGTCTACCGGTCCTACGGCATCCACTGGTGCCTGAACGTGGTGTGCGGGGAGCGGGGCGAGGGGAGTGCGGTCCTCATCCGCGCGATCCGGCCGGAGATCGGCCTCGAGGCGATGCGGGGGCGGCGGGGCGGCGTCGCCGACAAGCTGCTCTGTGCCGGCCCGGGCCGGGTCTGCCAGGCGCTCGGCGTCACCGGCGCTCATGACGGCCTGCCGCTCGACGGCGATCCGTTCGAGCTCTCATGGCCCGACGAGACGCCAAGGCTCCTCGTCGACCGCCGCATCGGCATCTCCAAGGCGGCGGAGGCGCCGCTCCGGTTCGGGCTCGCCGGCTCGGCCTTTCTCAGCCGGCCGTTCCCCTTCGGGAAACACGGTCGGGCCGGCGTTGACGCCTAGGCAAAAGTGATCGGCCGTCTTCAACGCTTTTGCTTGTCGGACAGCCTTGGCATAAGGAGCGGTCAAGATCGCCGTCGAGCGACCGGAACAGCCTGGGAGAGAAGCCGCCATGACCGAGTATGTCCGCCACGGCAGTGTCGACGTCGCCCGCGAGCTCAGTGACTTCGTGGAAACCGAGGCGCTTCCCGGCACCGGCGTCGATCCGGCGCGCTTCTGGCAGGGCTTCTCGGACGTCTTCACGGAACTCGCCCCGGTCAATCGCGCGCTCGTCGACAAGCGCGAGAGCCTGCAGCGCGAGATCGACGCCTGGCACCGCGACCGTCGCGGCAAGCCGCACGACGCGACCGCCTACAAGGCCTTCCTCACCGAGATCGGCTACCTCCTGCCCGACGCGCCGGCCTTCGAGATCGCCACGGGCAAGGTCGACGACGAGATCGCCCGGGTCGCCGGTCCGCAGCTCGTCGTGCCGATCCTCAATGCCCGCTACGCGCTGAATGCCGCCAACGCCCGCTGGGGCAGCCTCTACGACGCGTTGTACGGAACCGACGCGATCGCCGACACCGACGGCGCCGAGCGTGGTCGCGGCTATAATCCGAAGCGCGGTGCCAAGGTCGTCGCCTTCGCCAAGGCGTTGCTCGACCAGATCGCGCCGCTCGCCGGCGGTGCCCTGCACGCCGACGCCACCGGCTACGCCGTCGAGGGCGGCAAGCTCGCCGTCTCGATGAAGGACGGGCGCAGCGTCGGGCTCGCCGATCCGGCGGGTTTCGCCGGCTATGCGGGCGACCCGGGCGCGCCGGACATCGTGCTCCTGAAGCACCACGGCCTGCACGCCGAGATCGTCGTCGACCGCGACCACGCGATCGGCAAGGACGACCCGGCCGGCGTTGCCGACGTCGTGCTGGAATCGGCGATGACCGTCATCCAGGACTGCGAGGACTCGATCGCCGCGGTCGACGCCGAGGACAAGGTCGCCGTATACCGCAACTGGCTCGGCCTGATGAAGGGCACGCTGACGGCCGCCTTCCCGAAGGGCGGCACGACGGTCGAGCGGGCGCTCAATCCCGACCGCTCCTATGTGACGCCGGACGGTGGCGAGCTGACGCTGCCGGGCCGCAGCCTGATGCTCATCCGCAACGTCGGCCACCTGATGACGACGGACGCGGTGAAGCTCGCCGACGGCTCCGAGGCGCCGGAGGGCATCCTCGACGGGCTGGTGACGTCGCTGATCGCCCTGCACGACCTCAACAAGATGGCCGGCCCCCGCAACAGCCGGGCGGGCTCGGTCTACATCGTCAAACCGAAGATGCACGGGCCCGAGGAGGTGGCGTTCGCCAACCGCCTGTTCGGCCGCATCGAGGAGGTGCTGGGCATGGCTCCCAACACCCTCAAGATGGGCATCATGGACGAGGAGCGGCGCACCACCGTCAACCTGCAGGCCTGCATCGCGGCGGCGAAGGACCGGGTGGTGTTCATCAACACCGGCTTCCTCGACCGCACCGGCGACGAGATCCACACCTCGATGGAAGCCGGCCCAATGATCCGCAAGGCGGACATGCGCGGCACGCCGTGGATCGCGGCTTATGAGGACCGCAACGTCGACGTCGGGCTTGCCAGCGGCTTCCGCGGGCGGGCGCAGATCGGCAAGGGCATGTGGGCAATGCCGGACCTGATGGCGGCGATGCTGAAGGCGAAGATCGGCCATCCCCAGGCCGGCGCCAACACCGCCTGGGTGCCGTCGCCGACCGCCGCGACGCTGCACGCCATCCACTATCACGAGGTGGATGTCGCCAAGCGCCAGGAGGAGCTGTCGAAGCGCCAGCGCGCCTCCGTCGACGCGATCCTGACGATCCCGCTCGCCGACCGGCCGAACTGGTCGGAGGAGGAGGTGCAGCAGGAGCTCGACAACAACTGCCAGGGCATCCTCGGCTACGTGGTGCGCTGGATCGACCAGGGCGTCGGCTGTTCGAAGGTGCCGGACATCCACGATGTCGGGCTGATGGAAGACCGCGCGACGCTGCGCATCTCCTCCCAGCACATCGCCAACTGGCTGCACCACGGCGTCTGCAGCGAGGAGCAGGTGATGGAGGCGCTGAAGCGGATGGCGGCGGTGGTCGACCAGCAGAACGCCGGCGACCCGCTCTACAAGCCGATGGCGCCCGCCTTCGACGGCGTCGCCTTCCAGGCCGCCTGCGACCTCGTCTTCAAGGGCCGCGAGCAGCCGAGCGGCTACACCGAGCCGCTGCTCCACCAGCGGCGGAAAGAGGCGAAGGCGCTGGCGGTGGCGTAGGGCGATTTCGGCGGCGCCTCTGAGCGAGCCGCTTTCGCATTCCCCGATTTGGTCATTCCCGGCCTTGTGCCGGGAACCCATACCGCTCCACACGTTCGGCGCCTTTGTTGGTCGCGGCCGAGGTTGCTTGGGTTCCCGGCACAAGGCCGGGAATGACCCCGAAATGGGGGGCAAGAGCGGCCGAGAGGGGTCAAGCAGGGCTTGAGAGGGGACTGGGGGAATGGTGTCCATCGGTGATCTAGCGCCGACCGCGGGTGCGCCGCGCAGCGGCGGTGCCGTCCGCCAGATTGCCGCCGGCACCATCGGCAACGTCCTCGAGCTCTACGACTTCGCCGTCTACGGCTACCTCGCCCACGTCATCGCCGAAAACTTCTTCCCCGCCGAAGACGAGATCGCCGGGCTGCTGGCGGCCTTTGCCGTGTTCGCCGTCGGCTACCTGATGCGGCCGATTGGCGGCATCCTCATCGGCCACATCGGCGACCGCCATAGCCGCAAGCTGGCGCTGGTCCTGTCGGTCGGCGGCATGGCGGTGCCGACGGTGCTGATCGGCCTGCTGCCGACCTACGCGACGATCGGCATCGCCGCGCCGATCCTGCTCGTGCTCCTGCGGGTGGCGCAGGGGCTGTCGGTCGGCGGCGAATATGTCGGCTCGATGGTGTTCCTGGTCGAGAGCGCCCCGGAGAACCGCCGCGGGCTCTACGGCGCGTTCTGTGCGGCCGGTGCCGTCTGCGGCATTCTCGTCGGCTCCGCCGTCGCCGCCGTGCTGCAGGCCGTCTTCGATCCCGCCGAGGTGCAGGCGTGGGCGTGGCGGCTGCCGTTCCTGGCCGGCGGGCTGCTGGCGCTCGTCGGCTTCCTGCTGCGCCGGACGCTGGCGGAGCCCGACCGCCGCGGCCGGGCGGTGGTGAAGACGCCGATCGTCGAGGCCTTCCGCCGGCACCCGCGCGAGATCGTCACCCTGGTGGGGCTGACGGTGTTCAACGCCGTCGGCTTCTACATCTCGTTCGTCTTCGTCGCGAGCTGGCTGCAGCAGGCGGACGGCATCGCGCCGTCGGTGGCGCTGTCGATCAACTCGCTCAACATGATCCTGCTCGTCTTCGTGCTGGTCGGCTTCGGCTGGCTCTCCGACCGTGTCGGGCGGCTGCCGATCCTGTCGGGGGCGACGCTCGCGGCGATCGTTTTCGGGCTGCCGCTGTTCCTGCTGATGCGCGAGGGCGGCCTCGTCGGCGCCTTCCTCGGCCAACTCGGCTTCGTCGTCATCGTCGGCGCCTTCGCGGTGCAGCCGGCGCTGATGGTGGAGACCGTCGGCGGCCAGGTGCGCGTGTCGGCGGTGGCGATCGCCTTCAACCTCGGCATGGGCATCATCGGCGGGCTGTCGCCGCTGTTCGCCACCTGGCTGATCGTCACCACCGGCGAGGAGATCGCGCCGGCCTACTTCATCATCGGCGCGGCGGTGATCTCCTTCGTCGCCACCCGCTTCCTCGTCGAGACCGGCGGCCGGCCGCTGCGGCCCTGAGCCGCGCCGATCTTGCGGCTGAGCCGGCGCGCCCGTCATGCTATGGGCGGTGCGTCGCGGCCGATCGGGGGACGGGAGCGCGTGAGCACGGCTGAGCAAACCGCGACAGAGTTGCCCGCCCGGCGCGCCGGAAACCTCCGGCAGATCGCCGCCGGCAGCGTCGGCAACGTTCTCGAGCTCTACGATTTCGCCGCCTACGGCTTCCTCGCCCCCGTCATCGCCGCCAACTTCTTCCCGGCCGGCGGAGCGAGCGGCGGCGTGCTGGCGGCCTTCGCCGTGTTCGCCGTCGGTGGGCTGATGCGGCCCGTCGGCGGCGTCGTCGTCGGCCACATCGCGGACCGCTACGGCCGAAAACCGGCGCTGATCCTGACGGTCTGCGGCATGGCCGTCCCGACCGTGCTGATCGGACTGCTGCCGACCTACGCGGCGATCGGCATCGCGGCGCCGATCCTCCTCGTCGTCCTCCGGCTGGCGCAGGGGCTGGCCGTCGGCGGGGAGTTCGTCGGCTCCATGGTCTATCTCGTCGAGACTGCGCCCGAGCGTCGCCGCGGGCTGTTCGGCGCCTGCGCCGTCGCCGGGGCGATTTCGGGAACGCTGCTCGGATCCACCGTCGCCGCGCTGCTGCAGGTCTCGTTCGATGCCGCCGAGGTCGAGGCATGGGCGTGGCGGCTGCCGTTCTTGTCCGGCGCGCTGCTCGCCGTCGCCGCCCTCCTGCTGCGACGCACCCTCGTCGAACCGAACCGACGGGGTCGCGCGGTGGTCCGGCTGCCTGTCGCCGAGGCCCTTCGGCGACACCCGCGCGAGATCGTCGCGCTGAGCGGGCTGACGGTGTTGAACGCCGCGGGCCTCTACCTCTGCTTCGTCTTCGTCGCGACTTGGCTGCAGAGGGCGGACGGGCTTGCGCCCGCGGTGGCTCTGGCGATCAACTCTCTCAACATGGTGCTGCTCATCGGCCTGATCCTCGGCTTCGGCGTGCTGTCGGAGCGGATTGGCCGTCTGCGCATCCTCACCGCCGCGAGCCTCGCCGGCGTTGTCCTCGCCCTGCCGCTCTTCCTGCTGATGCACGACGGCGGCCTCGCCGGTGCCTTCCTCGGCCAGTTCGGCTTCGCCGTCATCGTCGGCGCCTTCGGTGCGCTGCCGGCCCTGATGGCCGAATCCGTCGGCGGCCCGGTGCGGGTGTCGGCGGTGGCGATCCCCTTCAACCTCGGCATGGGCATCGTCGGCGGACTGGCGCCGCTGGTCGCCACCTGGCTCATCGCCGTCACCGGAGAAGCGGTCGCGCCGGCCTACGTCGTCATCGCCGCGGCGCTGGTCTCCCTCTTCGCCACCCGCTTCCTACGCGAGACGCTCGGCCGGCCGCTGCCGCCCTGACGGCACGCTCACCGACGCCGGTGCTGCGGTGCGGGCTGGACGCGGCGGCCCGCCCGGCCGATGCTGCCGATGCGGCGGACGATGCCGGATCGGCAGCAGCAGGGATCGGTAGACGATGAACGAGCGAGTGGCACCCAAGCGCGCGGGCGCGGTGCGGACGCGGGGCGGCAAGGCCGGCGAGGCTGCGCGGCCGCCGTCGGGCGCGGAGAGCCTGCTCGGCACCTTGGTCGGCGCTGGCGTCGAGGTCTGCTTCACCAACCCCGGCACCTCGGAGATGCACTTCGTCACCGCACTCGACACGGTGCCGGAGATGCGCGGCGTGCTCACCCTGTTCGAGGGTGTCGCCTCCGCGGCGGCCGACGGCTACGGCCGCATGACCGGCAAGCCGGCATCGACGCTGCTGCACCTCGGCCCAGGCCTCGGCAACGCCATCGCCAACTTCCACAACGCCCGCAAGGCGCGCACGCCGATCGTCAACATCGTCGGCGAGCACGCCACCACGCACCTCGCCTACGACGCGCCGCTGACGGCAGACATCGAGGCGATCGCCCGGCCGGTGTCGCGCTGGGTGCGCACCAGCCAGTCGTCGGCGACCGCCGCCCACGATGCGGCCGAGGCGGTGGCTGCGGCCTCCAGCCTGTCCGGCGGCACGGCGACGCTGATCGTGCCCGCCGACATCTCCTGGGACCCGTCGACCGGCCCAGTGGCGCCGATCGCGCCGGTGCCGCCGCGGCGCGTTGGTGAGGCGATCGTCGACGGTGTCGCGCGGGCGCTGAAGGGCGCACGCAAGGCAGCGATCCTCGGGCGCGGCGCGGCGCTGCACGGTGACGGACTGGAAGCGCTCGGTCGGATCGCGGCGAAGACGGGTGCTGCGCTGTTCGGCGACACCTTCGCGCCGCGGATGGCGCGCGGGGCAGGGCGGCCGGTGGTGCACCGGATGCCCTATTTCGCCGAGGACGCGGCAGCGGCACTCGCCGACTTCGATGTGCTGGTGCTGGTGGGAACCACGGCTCCGGTGTCGTTCTTCGCCTATCCGGGGAAGCCGAGCTTCCTCGCCGCCCCCGGCTGCGCCATCCACACCCTGGCGAGCCCGGACGAGGACGTCGTCGCCGCGCTGTCCGACCTCACCGACACGCTCGCCGCGCCGCGCAAGGCCGGCAAGGCGCAGCGCTACGCCCTGGACGTGCCGGGGATGCCATCCGGTGCGCTCGACCAGAAGAAGGTCGGCGCGATCGTCGCGCGGCTTTTGCCGGAAGGCGCCATCGTCTCCGACGAGTGCATCACCTCCGGCTCGTTCACCAGCGAGTACGGCCCGTCGGCGGCGCCGCACGACATCCTGTGGATCAGCGGCGGCTCGATCGGCATCGGCCTGCCGCTGGCGACGGGCACCGCGGTGGCCTGCCCGGACCGCAAGTGCGTCTGCCTCGAGGGCGACGGCTCGGGCATGTACACGCTGCAGGCGCTGTGGACGCAGGCGCGCGAGCGCCTCGACGTCGTCACGGTGATCTTCGCCAACCGCTCCTACAAGATCCTGCACGTCGAGCTCGGCCGCGTCGGCGTGACGGCGGCCGAGCGGTCGGGGAGGGTGCTCGACATGGACGATCCGGTGCTCGACTGGGTGAAGATGTCGGAGGGCATGGGCGTGCCGGCCCGCCGCGTCGACACGGCGGAGGACTTCGCCGACGTGTTCGCCTCGGCCCTGAAGGCGCGCGGGCCCTTCCTGATCGAAGCGGTGATCCCGTGAACGGGCGCCGCGCCCGCCTCCGGGGGGTACGGATCCCGGCCCTGACCGGCGCGATCGTGGCCTCGCTGGCCTGCCAGATCGCTGTCGCCGGTGAGATCCGGGTGAACCAGGTCGGCTATCGCAGCGACGATGCGAAGATCGCGACGCTGATGAGCCGCAAGGCGGCGCTGCCGGCCGACACGCGGTTCACCGTCGAGGACGCTGACGGCAAGACGGTGCTCAAGGCACGGATCGGCAAGGCGGGAGCGGGCTGGAACGAGACCTTCGTCGCGACCTACCAGCTCGACTTCTCGGATCTCGAGAAACCCGGCACGTACCGGCTGCGGATCGCCGGCGCCGACCCGTCGCTGTCGCCGGAATTCCGGGTCGGCAACGGCGCGGCGCTCTACGGGCCGCTCGCGGACAACGCCGTCGCCTTCTACCGGGCGCAGCGCGACGGTGCCAACGTCGATCCCGACATCCTTGCCCGCAAGCCGTCGCATCTCGAGGATGCGAAGGCGAAGGCCTTCGCGCCGCCGCGCTACAAGGGCTACCGGCTGGTCGAGAAGCTCGATCCGGTCGGCGGCAGCCGTGACGTCTCGGGCGGCTGGTTCGACGCCGGCGACTACCTGAAGTTCGTCGCCACTGCCTCGTTCGTCGACACCGCGCTCTACCTCGCCGTGCGGGATCGCGGGGCGGTGCCGGGGCTCGCCGAGGAGGCGGCGTTCGGCTCCGACTGGCTCATGAAGATGTGGGACGACGACACCCGCAAGCTGTTCTACCAGGTCGGCATCGGCGACGGCGGCGTCGGCATCATCGGCGACCATGAGCTCTGGCGGCTGCCCCAGGCGGACGACAAGCTGAAGGTGAAGCCTGGCGACGAAGCGTACTTCGTGAAGTTCCGGCCGGCCCTGCGCGCCGGCAAGCCGGGCAGCCCGATCAGCCCCAACCTCGCCGGGCGGCTCGCCTCGTCGTTCGCGCTCTGCGCGACCGTCGGGCGCGGGGCGGACCGCGAGACGTGCGCGGCCGCCGCGGAGCACGTCTATGCTCTCGCCGACCGCAAGCCGAAAGCGCTGCTGGCCGCCTCGCCGCACGACTACTACCCGGAGGACAACTTCGCCGACGACCTCGAGCTCGGCGCGGTGGAACTGCATTTCCTCGCCAAGGCCGGCGGCACCGAGAAGAGCGCCGCCTTCTATCTGCGCGAGGCGGCGCACTGGGCGCGCGTCCACCTCGACGGCGGCTCGTCGGGCTGGCAGACGCTCGACATGTTCGACGTCGGCCCGCTCGCCCACCTCGAACTGATGCGGGCGTTGGAGGAGGCCGGCGACCCGGGCGGTCTCGAGGTGACCCGCGCCGAGCTCGCAAAAGACGTCGAGAACCAGCTGAAGCGGGCGGAAAGCCAAGCCGATCGCGACCCCTTCCGCTCCGGCTGGGCCTATGCGCCGAAAGGGTGGGACCACGTCCAGCACCTCGTCGGGCTCACCGTCACGGCGATGCTGTTTGACGAGCAGACCGGCAAGAACCGCTTCGCGGCGCTCGCCCGGGACCAGCGCGACTGGCTGCTCGGCCGCAACGCCTGGGGGACGAGCTTCGTCGTCGGGGCCGGCACGACGTTTCCGCGCTGCCTGCACCACCAGATCGCCAACCTCGCTGGCAATCTCGCCGGCAAGCCGCCGCTGCTGCTGGGTGCCGTCGTCGCCGGCCCGGGCGACGCTTCCGAGATCGAGGTATCCGAGGCGTCGGGTGATCAGCGTGACTGCCCGGTAGACGGCAAGAACAGGTTCCGCGCCTTCGATACCGCGAAAGTCCGCTATGTCGACGACACCACGTCGTGGGCGACGTCGGAGCCGGCGATCGACTACGTGGCGCTGACGGTGATCCTGTTCGCCGCCTTGGCAGAGTGACGCCCGCGCCTCAGGCGCCGGGGACCTTCTCGGTCCGGCCGATCTTGATGCCGAAGCCGGCGAGGCCGACATACTGGCGCTCGTGGGAGGACAGGAGCGCGATCGAGGTGACGCCGAGGTCGCGCAGGATCTGCGCGCCGACGCCGACCTCGCGCCAGCGGGCGCGGCGCTGGCGGGCCGACATGTGGCGCTCCGCCTCCGGGTCGCCGGCCGGGATCTCCACGTCCTCCGGCCGCAGCACCGCCGGGTCGCGGATCAGCACGAAGACGCCGCCCTTGACGTCGTCGAAGCGGGCGAGCGCCTGATCGAGCCAGCCCTTCGACGTCGCCGAGCCGCGCAACAGGTCCGACAGCACGTGCTCGCGGTGGATGCGGCAGGGCACGTCGTTCGCGCCGACGACGTCGCCGACGGTGATGGCGACGTGCTGCAGCGGGTCGAACGGCGTCTCGTAGACGTAGACGCGGGCGGTGCGGCCGTTGGCGGGAACGTCGAACGAATCGGTGCGCCGGACGAACGTCTCCTTGCGCATGCGGTACTCGATCAGCTCCTCGATGGAGACGATCTTCAGGCCGTGCTCGCGGGCGAACTCGATCAGCTGCGGCAGCCGCTTGACGGTGCCGTCGTCGTTGACGACCTCGGCCAGCACGCCGATCGGCTCGAGGCCGGCGAGCGTCGACAGATCGGTGGCCGCCTCGGTGTGGCCGGAGCGGGTGAGCACGCCGCCGTCGCGCGAGATCAGCGGGAAGATGTGGCCGGGACGCAGGAAGTCGCCCGCCGTGCAGTTGTCGTTCGACAGCGCGACGATGGTGTTCGCCCGCTCCTCGGCCGAGATGCCGGTGGTGAGGCCGACCTTGTAGTCGACCGTCACCGTGAAGGCGGTGCGCATCGGGTCGCGGTTGTTGGCGACCATCGGGGCGAGGTTGAGCGCCTCGGCGCGCTCGGCCGGCATCGGCACGCAGATGATGCCGCTCGTATGGCGGATCATGAAGGCGATGCGCTCCGGCGTCGCCTTGGCGGCGGCCATGATCAGGTCGCCCTCGTTCTCGCGGTCGGTGTCGTCGACGACGACGACGAGCTCGCCGGCGGCGATCGCCGCGACGGCTTCCTCGATGGTGTTCAGCGCCATGCGGAAACGGGGTCCTGTGTGGGGCGGCCGGGCCGGCGGGGTCACGTCCATTCGACCTTCGCGGCGGGGCCGTCAAGGCCCGTGCCGTCGCACCGCTGCCGCCGGATTGCGTTCGCGCATTTTCGCGACCACCCGCATCGGACTAGAGTCAGCGCACGCCGTGCGCACGGCGGGGGAAAGGGATCGCGGATGGGCAAGAAAAAGAAGGACGCCAAGCGCCGGGAAGAACACCCGGTGGCGGGCGCCGCACCGAGGGACGCCGGTGCCTCCGACGTCGGCTACGCGAAGGAACTGCACCGCCTGCAGGTCGAACTCGCGCATCTGCAGGCGTGGGTGAAGCAGACCGGCGCCCGCGTCGTGGTGATCTTCGAGGGGCGTGACGCGGCCGGCAAGGGCGGCGTCATCAAGCGGCTGACCGAGCGCGTCAGCCCGCGCGTCTTCCGCGTCACAGCGCTGCCGTCGCCGAGCGACCGCGAGAAGTCGCAGATCTACCTGCAGCGCTACATCGCCCACCTGCCGGCGGCCGGCGAGATCGTGATCTTCGACCGCAGCTGGTACAACCGCGCCGGCGTCGAGCGCGTCATGGGCTTCTGCTCGGACGATCAGGCGCGGCGCTTCCTCGAGCAGATTCCGCGCCAGGAGGCGACGCTGGTCGAGTCGGGGATCGTCATCCTCAAATACTTCCTCGATGTCAGCGAGGCGGAGCAGGAGCGGCGGTTCCGCCAGCGCATCGAAGACCCGCTGCGGCAGTGGAAGCTCAGCCCGATGGACCTCGAATCCTACCGGCGCTGGTGGGACTACACCGCCGCCTACGACGAGATGATCCGGCTGACGGACAGCGTGCACGCGCCGTGGTGGGTGGTGCCGTCGGACGACAAGAAGGCGGCGCGCATCAACTGCATCGCCCACCTGCTCGGCCAGATCCCCTATGAGAAGGTGAAGTTCGAGAAGCCGAAGCTGGGCGACCGGCAGAAGCAGCCGAAGGACTTCACCGCGGACACGGGCTTCCGCAACGTCGTGCCGCACGTGCTGTGACGGCGGGGGACGCGACCGGCGGCGTGCCCACCGGTCGCGGCTCGCGGGGAAGCCGCGCGGCGCGCCCGCCGCCGCGCTGCGCCATCAGGCGGCGTCGGGCGCCCACGACAGGTAGAAGCCGACGTCGCCCGGCATGCCGCCGGGGAAGTTGATGATCGACGCCTTCAGCTTGTAACCCTGCGGCTGGGCGACGCTCTTGTAGACCTCGAAGAGCTCCTTCGCCTTGCCCTGCAAGGTCTTCGGCCAGTCGGCGTCGGCGCTGTTGATGGCGCGGCCGCTGTCGGTGCAGAGCTCCGAGGGGAAGGTGTAGACGAGCGCCTCGAGCTTGCCGGCGGTCACCGCCTGCATGACGACCCGGCGGATCATCGCCCGCTCCTCCTCGCCGAGGTGACCCTTGAGGAAGTCCTCGGCGAACTGGGCGCGCTTCTGCTGCTCGAGCTTCTGACGAGCCATGTGCTCGTCCATCTCCTTCATCTGCTTCTCGAGCATCATGATCCGCAGCGCCTCGGCGCTGACGGGCGTGCCCGGTGCAGCTGTGTCCTTCTCGGCCATGATCTTCCCCTCGTGCGATCGACCCCGCGACGCATCCCGCGCCGCTTCTGCCGGCGGCGACCCCGCCGGCACGATAGCCACACATGACGGGCGATCGGAAATCACGTCGCTGATGTGGATCAAGTCGGGGAGGGGGCGCGCGGAATCAGGGCGAGACACAGGCGCGCGCTTTGCCCTTGCGGGGCGGGGGCCCATGCCGGCGGCTAGCTTGGTCGCCGGCGGGTGGTGCTCCGGGCCTGAACCGCCGCCGGTCGCGGCCGCGTCACGCGCTCCAGGCGACCACGCGGTCGCGGCCGCTGCCCTTCGCCGCGTACATCGCCTCGTCGGCGGCGCTCAGGATCGCCTCGGCGGACTGGAAGCCGGACGCCGAGCTCGCCACGCCGATCGAGACGGTGACGGCGGCGAGGGCCGGGGCGGCAATGACATCGACGGTGCCGACGGCGGAACGGATCGCCTCCGAGATCGCCACAGCATCCGCGAGGTGGAAGCCCGGCAGCATGATCGCGAACTCCTCGCCGCCGATGCGGGCGGGAATGCCGTGGCCGCCGGCGAACTGGGTCCGCAGGATCTCGGCGATGGCGACCAGCACCGCGTCGCCGGCGGCGTGCCCGAAACGGTCGTTGATCTCCTTGAAGCGGTCGACGTCGACGAAGGCGAGCGAGAGGATGCCCGGCTCGCGCGGCCGGGATCGTGGCTCGTGTGCGAAGTGGGACTGCAGGATCTCCTGGAAGGCCCGCCGGTTCATCAGGCCGGTGAGCGGGTCCTGCCGGGCGGCGGCCTCGAGCGCCAGGTTCTGTCCGCTGATCGTGCGCAGGGCGGCATTACTCTCGGCCTGGAACACCTGGAAGAAGGTCCCCGTCAGCCCGAGGGTGATCGCGAAGGTGCTCGCCGCGAGCGGCGACTGGTCATAAAGGCCGAGGGCGAAGGCCGTGCCGTAGACGCAGAAGGCCCCGACGACGAGGCCCCACCCCGTCGCCGAGCCGAGGATCAGGAAGCCCGCCCCGGTGAGGGGGTAGAACAGCAGCATCCGCAACTGGTCGTCCGGCACGAGGAACTGTGCCGCCGATACGTACGCGAAGGTCGCGATGAAGACGGCGGCCGCGATCGCAGGGAGGTGGCGCGGACGCAGAAGCAGCGCGGCGAGCAGGATCACGCAGACGAGGAAATAGACGAGGTTGTTCACCGACTGGATCGGCCCGAGGGGCGTCCAGCCCATCCCTGTCGCGACGGCGATCGAGCCCGACCAGACGAGCGCGGTGCACAGGACGGCGACAAGGAAGCGCCGCCTGATCTCCCGCGCACGGTCGAAGGCACGGCGCGAGGCGGCCGCCGATTCGCTCAAGATTCTTGTTCCCCGAGGGCGGAAGAGCCGCCGCGGCGAGGATTAGCAGATGGCGGGAGGGTCGGGGAGGTGGGGAGCCGACATTGCCCTACCACGTATTATACGTATACTCTTGAGGACTGGAGAGCGGGAGGCGGCGGTGCATCGGGTCGGATCACAGGAGTTTCAGCGCAAGTTCGGCGAGATGCAGCATCGCGCCCAGCGTGAGCCTGTGGAGATCACGCGGCATGGACGCCGAGAACTCGTCCTGATGTCCGCCGACCACTACGACTGGCTGACTGCCGCCTCGCAGCGTGTTCATCGAACGTCCGAAGCGACCGACGTCATACTCGAGGCCGTCGAGCGCTCTGAGATGGACCCGGTGCTAGCCAAGCTCGACGACCTGCTGAAGTAGGGCGGGCGTTAGTGCCGCTTCCCGATCCCAAGCCAGGGCTGGTCATCCGCTACGACTATCTTTGGACGCACGAGGCGTCCGCCGGTCGAATGCAGGGCAAAGACCGGCCGGCGTGCCTCGTGGCCGCCAGCGACGATGTCGCCCGCCCGCGCTTCGTGGTGCTCCTGCCGATCACCCACAGTCCGCCGTCCGCTGACACCGTCGGCATCGAGCTTCCAGCCAAGGTGAAGACTGCTCTCGGGCTCGACGACGCGCCCAGCTGGGTCATCGTTTCCGAGTACAACGTCGACGAATGGCCGAACGCAGGACTGTCAGCCGTTCCGGGGAAGGCCGGCGCGTTCGCCTATGGCTTCCTCCCGCCGGCTCTGTTCGCCCACGTCAAGGCGGCCTTCCTGGAACTCGCAAGAAAGAGCAGAGCCGGTGCTGTTCGGCGGTGAGGGGGCGGCCCTGCCGCCCCCGGAAGCCTGTCTGGAGTGCCCGCCCCCTCAACTGCACCCGCTCGTCGCGCCGCAGGTGTCGCACTTCAGGCACGTGCCGTTGCGGACCATCGTGAAGTTGCCGCACTCGCCGCAGCTTTCGCCCTCGTAGCCCTTCAGGCGGGCGAGGGCCGCCTTCTCGGCCTTCTCGGCGCGGGCCGTCTTCTGGACGGGCTGGGGAGCCGGCGAGGGGGCGAGCGCCGTCTCGGCGTCTTCCTCGGCGTCCTCCAGGGGCTCGCCGCGGTGGAAGGCCAGCGCCGCGCCGGCGCCGCTGCGCAGCGCCGTCACCGAGCCGTGGCCGTGCGCTGTCGGAGCGGCGGCGCCGCCCGCCTTCGGGCCGCCGCGCAGCTCGCCTGCCGGCGTCTCCAGGACGCGGAAGGCGGCCGTGCGGCCGCGCACCAGGCCCTTCGAGACGACGTGCTCCGGCCCCGGCGCCTTGCCCTCGTCGACGCCCGATCCCATCGCCGTGGAGCCGATGTCGTCCAGCGAGACGTGGGCGAGGTCGTGCCGGCCGAGATAGGAGATCGCCAGCTCGCGGAAGATGTAGTCGAGGATCGAGGTCGCGTTCTTGACGTAGTCGTTGCCCTGCACGAACCCGGCCGGCTCGAAGCGGGTGAAGGTGAAGGCGTCGACATATTCCTCGAGCGGCACGCCGTACTGCAGGCCGAGCGAGATGGCGATGGCGAAGTTGTTCATCAGCGAGCGGAAGGCAGCGCCTTCCTTGTGCATGTCGACGAAGATCTCGCCGATGCGGCCGTCGTCGTACTCGCCGGTGCGCAGGTAGACCTTGTGGCCGCCGACGATCGCCTTCTGGGTGTAGCCCTTGCGGCGGCCCGGCAGCTTCTCGCGTTCGCGGACCTGCACCTCGCGCTCGATGATGCGCTCGACGATGCGCTCGGCGACGTGGGCAGCGCGCATCGTCGCCGGCTCGGCGATGATCGCCTCGACGACGTCGTCGACGTCGTCATCGTCCGACAGGATCTGCGAGTTGAGCGGCTGCGACAGCTTCGAGCCGTCGCGGTAGAGGGCGTTCGCCTTCAGCGCCAGGCGCCAGGACAGCGTGTACGCCGCCTTGCAGTCCTCCACCGTGGCGTCGTTCGGCATGTTGATGGTCTTCGAGATCGCCCCGGAGATGAACGGCTGGGCGGCCGCCATCATGCGGATGTGGCTTTCCACCGACAGGAAGCGCTTGCCGATGCGGCCGCACGGGTTGGCGCAGTCGAACACCGGCAGGTGCTCGGCCTTCAGGAACGGCGCGCCCTCGAGCGTCATCGCCCCGCAGACGTGGACGTTCGCCGCCTCGATGTCCTTCTTCGAGAAGCCGAGCTTAGCCAGCATGTCGAAGGCGGGATCGTCGAGCTCGGCGGTGGTGAAGCGCATCACCTCGGTGCAGAAGGCCTCGCCGAGGCTCCAGCGGTTGAAGGCGAACTTGATGTCGAAGGCGGACTTCAGCGCGACATCGAGCTTCGCCAGAACGTCGTCGGTGAAGCCCTTGGCGCGCAAGGTGGAATGATTGATCGCCGGGGCCTGGGCGAGCGTGCCGTGGCCGACCGCGTAGGCCTCGATCTCGGCGATTTCGCTCTCGCGGTAGCCGAGCGTGCGCAGCGCCTCCGGCACGGCGCGGTTGATGATCTTGAAGTAGCCGCCACCGGCGAGCTTCTTGAACTTGACGAGCGCGAAGTCCGGCTCGATGCCCGTCGTGTCGCAGTCCATGACGAGGCCGATGGTGCCGGTCGGTGCGATCACCGTCGTCTGGGCGTTGCGGAAGCCGAAGGCGGAGCCCCACTCGAGCGCCCGGTCCCAGGCGGCCCGGGCGTGCTCGACCAGCACCTTGTCGGCGCAGGCCGCGTGGTCGAGCGGCACCGGCGCGGTGGCGAGCGCCTCGTAGCCGTCCGTCTCGCCGTGGGCGGCGCGGCGGTGGTTGCGGATGACGCGCAGCATGGCGTCGCGGTTCTCGGGGAAGCCCGGGAAGGGGCCGAGCTCGCGCGCCATTTCGGCGGAGGTGGCGTAGGAGACACCCGTCATGATGGCGGTGAGCGCGCCGCCGATGGCGCGGCCCTCGGCCGAATCATAGGGAATGCCGGAGGTCATCAAGAGGCCGCCGATGTTGGCGTAGCCGAGGCCGAGGGTGCGGTACTCGTAGGAGAGCTCGGCGATGCGCTTCGACGGGAACTGCGCCATCAGCACGGAGATCTCGAGCACCACCGTCCACAGCCGCACGGCGTGCTCGTAGGCCTCGACCTGGAAGACGCCGTCGGCCCCGCGGAACTGCAGCAGGTTCAGCGAGGCGAGGTTGCAGGCGGTATCGTCGAGGAACATGTACTCGGAGCACGGGTTCGACGCGCGGATCTCGCCGGCCGCCGGGCAGGTGTGCCAGTCGTTGATGGTCGAGTGGAACTGGATGCCGGGATCGGCCGAGGCCCAGGCGGCGTAGCCGATCTTCTCCCACAGCTCGCGGGCCTTCAGCGTCTTGCCGACCTTGCCGTCGGTGCGCCGGATCAGCGCCCAGTCGCCGTCCTCCTCGACCGCCTTCAGGAAGGCGTCGGTGACGCGCACCGAGTTGTTGGAGTTCTGGCCGGAGACCGTCAGGTAGGCCTCCGAGTCCCAGTCGGTGTCGAAGATCGGGAACGAGATCTCGGTGTAGCCCTGCTTGGCGAACTGCACGACGCGCAGGATGTAGTTCTGCGGCACCGCGGCCTTCTTGGCGGCGCGGATCTCGCGCTTGAGGGCCGGGTTCTTGTCGGGATCGAAGCAGGAATCGCCCGGGCCGTCGCAGTTGACGCAGGCCTTCATGATCGCCTTCAGGTGGCGGGCGACGGTCTTCGAGCCAGTGACGAGGGCGGCGACCTTCTGCTCCTCACGCACCTTCCAGTCGACATAGATCTCGATGTCGGGATGGTCGGCGTCGACGACCACCATCTTGGCGGCGCGCCGGGTGGTGCCGCCCGACTTGATGGCGCCAGCGGCGCGGTCGCCGATCTTCAGGAAGCTCATCAGGCCCGACGAGCGCCCGCCGCCCGACAGCCGCTCGCCCTCGCCGCGCAGCGCCGAGAAGTTGGAGCCGGTGCCCGAGCCGTACTTGAACAGGCGCGCCTCGCGCACCCACAGGTCCATGATGCCGCCGTCGTTGACGAGATCGTCGCTCACCGACTGGATGAAGCAGGCGTGCGGCTGCGGGTGCTCGTAGGCGGAGGCCGAGGCGACGAGCTTGCCGGTCTCGTGGTCGACATAGAAGTGGCCCTGGCTCGGGCCGTCGATGCCATAGGCCCAGTGCAGGCCGGTGTTGAACCACTGCGGCGAGTTCGGCGCGACCTTCTGGGTGGCGAGCATGAAGCGCAACTCGTCGAAGAAGGCGCGGGCGTCGGCCTCGCCGTCGAAATAGCGACCCTTCCAGCCCCAGTAGGTCCAGGTGCCGGCGAGCCGATCGAAGACCTGGCGCGAATCCGTCTCGCCGACGCTGCGCTCGTTCTCCGGCAGGTCGGCCAGCGCCGCCTCGTCGGCCACCGACCGCCACAGCCACGACGGCACGGTCGATTCCTCGTGGCGGCGCAGCCGGGCCGGCACGCCGGCCTTGCGGAAGTACTTCTGCGCCAGCACGTCGGAGGCGACCTGGCTCCAGGTGTCCGGCACGGCGACGTCCTCGAGGCGGAACACCACCGAGCCGTCGGGATTGCGGATCTCGCTCGTCACGGTGCGGAAGGTGATCGCCGCGTAGGCGTCCTGGCCCTCGGTGGTGTAGCGCCGCTCGATCCGCATCGTCGTCTTCCTCTCAACCCGTCCCGGCCGCAGGGGATGGCCGGTCGTCCGAAGCTCTGGTCCGATGGCCGCAGGGGCCGCCGGCGTGGTGCGATGGCGATTCTCGAAGAACCGCATCCAGTGTCATCTTGGGGTCGGTGCCACTAAATATAGTGTTACCGAGCCTGTTTGTCGCCCCCCGGAGGCGCACATCCGGGCACGCACACGGCGTCAAGGTCCGTGGAGAGTGCCACGAACGCGGGCCGGTCGGTCGGTGACGACGCTGGGATTTCGACGCTCCCGGCGGACCAGGTCGGCGTCAGTGGTCGGAGACTAGGGCGACTCGACGAAACGGGTCAAGCGATGGTGCCCCAAATTTGGGTGGCACAATATCTAGTATGTTGCTTGACAGTGGGGAAAGCGGGGAAAGGCGCCCGCACACCCTCGATGCACACCCCGGGGGCTCGACTTCGGCCCCCGGATGTGGGGCGGTGACGCCTCGTCGGGGCTCCGCCATTGGATTATGATGGTGGCTGAACGACGTGGGTGGACGCGATGGCACTCAACATCAAGAACCGCGAGGCCGAGCGGCTGGCGCACGACCTCGCGAAGCTCACCGGCGAGACGCTCGCCGACACGGTGACGACGGCGCTGCGAGAGCGGCTTGAGCGCGAGCGGGTGGCGCGGGAGCGGCGAGTGGCTGACGTCTCCGCCCGGATTGCGGCCCTTCAGGCGAAGGTCCGGGCGGTCGTCGGCGACGAACCCGCGCCGGACCACGACGCCTTGCTCTACGACAGCGCAACCGGGCTTCCGAAGTGACTGTTGTCGATACGTCTGCGATCGTCGCCGTGCTCTGGTCGGAGCCGGAAGCCGATGTGTTCTGGCATCTGCTCCACGGCGCCGCGCCGGCTCGGATGTCCGTTGGCACCTATCTCGAAGCCCGTCTCGTCGTTGAAGGGCGACGTGGCGGGATGGAAGGGGTGGTCGATGAATTGGTCGCGACGCTCGCCATCACCCTCGAGCCCGTCACCCTCGAGCAGGGGCGCATCGCGGCCGATGCGAACCGTCGATTCGGGCGCGGCTCGGGGCATCCGGCGCGCGTGAACTTCGGTGACTGCTTTTCCTACGCCCTCGCCAAGGCGACGGGCGAGCCGCTGCTGTTCAAGGGCGACGACTTCGGCCACACCGACGTCGCCGCGGCGCTAGCCCCCCGGGCGTGACGCTGACGGTGCCCGCGGCGCCCTGCCGTCTGGACTTGGCTCCGGGGCGCTGGCATGGTCGCGCCGACTTCCGATCACCCGCGACGGGGCGCCGATGCGCGACTTTCTCATCCACGTGTTCACCTGGTGGAACGGCTGGACCTTCGGGACCAAGCTGTGGACCAGCCGCTTCGGCGAACGGGTGGGCACCGACGAGTTCGGCAACGTCTACTACCGCACCCGTGGCGGCAAGGTGGATCCGACTCTCGGCTTCCAGCGCCGCTGGGTGATCTACAACGGCCCGGCGGAGGCGAGCACCATCCCGGCCGGCTGGCACGGCTGGATGCACCACCGTGTCGACACGCCGCCGAGCGAGCAGCAATACGTGCCGCGTCCGTGGCAGCTGCCGGCGCAGGCGAACCTCACCGGCACCCCCGGCGCCTACCGTCCGTCCGGCTCGATCCTGAAGGACGCGCAGCGCCCGGCGGCGACTGGCGACTACGACGCGTGGACCCCGGGCGGCTGAGGCCGCAGCCTGACTGTCCATCGCCCGATACTGACTTGGCGGCCCGATTCTGACCCGCGGGTCGCACCCGATGCTGCGCCCCGTCGCGCGCACCTGTGTCCGCGTTCACAGCCGACCCGCCGCCCGCCCGCTAGCCTCCCTCGTGACTGAAGCGCTCCGACACCTCGGAGCCGTCACACGAAGGGGAGCACCATGTCGACCACCGTTCCGCGTGCGGACCGCAGCCTCGTCCGCAAGACCGTCTCCGGGCTTCGGGCCGCCGCGAGCGCCGCGGTGTTGGCCACCCTCGTCGCCTCCGGCACGACGGCGTCCGCGTCCGACATCCCCTCGCTCGGCGTGCATCTCTCCGGGGTGCGCGACTATGCCACCCAGCACCCGTTCCTCGACCGCTACAAGACGGCGCGCGACTGGGCGATCCACGACCCGAACGGTGCCTTCGCCGTCTTCGACCCCGGCCTGAAGCTCGACGAGGACGGCTGGCCGACCGAGGTTCCCGCCGGCCGCCAGCTGATCACCGCCATCGGCGTCGACCCGACCGACGACGCCATCACCGACCGGTACGTCGTGCTGTTCGACGGCGAGGGCGCCCTCGAGTTCATCGGCGCCACCGTGATCGAGGAGCGCCCAGGTCGCCACCGCGTCGAGATGAATGCGGGCGAGGGCGAGGGCTTCGCCAACCTGTTCGTGCTGATCTCCCGCACCGAGCGCGGCAATCCCATCCGCAACATCCGCGTTGTCCGCGAGGACCAGCTGAAGGCCTTCGAGGCCGGCGAGATCTTCAACCCGGCCTTCCTCGCCCGGTTGAAGGATTTCACCATGCTGCGGTTCATGGACTGGATGGGGACGAACGATTCGGTCGTCACCACGCCCGACACCCGCCGCCGCGTCACCGACGCCTCGTGGACGAACGAGAATGTCTGGGAATCGAGCCGCCGCGCCGGCGTGCCGATCGAGATCGTCGTCGAGCTCGCCAACCGCGTCGGCGCCGACGCCTGGATCAACATTCCCCACGGCGCCGACGACGCGCTGGTGCGGGAGTATGCGGAGGTGGTGCGTGACCGGCTCGACCCGCGCCTGAAGGTCTATGTCGAATACTCGAACGAGGTGTGGAACTTCGGCTTCGGTCAGGCGCAGCAGACCTTCGATGCGGCGCAGGCGCGCTGGAGCGAGGCCTTCGCCCGCCGCTGCACCGGCAGCCCCGACCGCGGCACCGCCTGGATGCAGCTCTACGGCACCCGCGCCGCCGAGGTGATGGACATCTTCTCCGACATCTTCGGCGGCCAGGCGAAGCGGCGGCTGGTGCGGGTGGCCGCGACACAGACGGCCTTCCTCGGCCTCGAGGAGGCGGTGCTCGAGGCGCCGCTCGCCGTCTGCGAGGGCAAGCCGGCGCCCAAGGCCAGCTTCGATGCCTATGCCGTCACCGGCTACTTCGAGGGCGGCCTCTACGCCGACGGCAACATCTCCTTCATCGACAACGTGCCGGAGGTGCGCCGCTTCGCCCGCCAGGGCGAGGCCGGGCTCGCCAAGGCCTTCCGCCAGATGGACAAGGGTGACCTGTTCCCGACGCAGGAGGGCTTCATCTCGCTGGAGGACCCGTCCGACGATGGCGTCACCACCGGCCTGCGCGGCCTTTTCGCCTACCACGCGAACGTCGCCCGCCAGAACGGCTTGGAGTTGGTCGCCTACGAGGGCGGCCCGCACTTGTTCTCCTCTTTCGAGACGACGCGCGACCTCACGAGCTTTTTCTCAAAGCTCAACCGCGACAAGCGGATGGGCGATCTCGTGGCGAAGATGCTCGACCTCTTCAAGGACGCCGGCGGCACCCGCTTCGCCTACTTCGCCGACGTTGAGCCCTACACCGAGTTCGGCTTCTGGGGTGCGCTCGAGAGCGTCTACCAGAAGCGCTCGGCGAAGTTCGACGCGATCACCGCCTGGAGCCGCGACAACACGATCCCCGACCGCGACCGCCGCGATCCCGGCGCCTTCGTCGACGGCGAACTCTTCGCCGGCGGCAGCAAGGCCGACAGCCGCAGCTTCGGGCCGGGCAACGACCGGGCGAGCGGCGGCAAGGGCAACGACGTCTTCGACGGTGGCCCGGGCTCGGACATCCTCGACGGCGGGCCGGGCAAGGACACGCTGACCGGCGGCGCAGGGCCCGACCGCTTCCGCATCGCGTCGCCCAAGGAGGCCGGCGACACCATCGCCGACTTCGAGGCGATCGACCGCATCGTCCTGCCGGCCGCCGGCTGGCGGGGACTGGAGCCCAGCGAATTCCGCGTCGTCGCCGGTCGCGCCGCGACCTCCGCCGGGCCGACCTTCCTCTTCGACGCCGCGACGGGCCGCCTGAGCTTCGACCGCGACGGCACGGGGTCGAAGAAGCCGGTGCCGGTCGCGACGCTAACGGGAGCGACCGCGGTCAAGATCGCCAACATCGTCGTGGAGTGAGCGGTTTGGGGGGACGTCGATCTGACAGACGAATGCGCGATTGTGGGGCCGGCGATGGTGATCGCCGGCCCCGTAGGCATTCCGGGGAGAGCTCGGGTCGACGTCGATCAATCCGTCGGCAGCGCATCGAAGGGATTGACGTGCCGAACGTCGAAAAGGTCGAAGTGACGCTCATTTCGGGTCAGAACGACAAGCCCGTGCTGCTGCGCTGTTGCGGCAATTGCGACGTCGGCGAAGCCGGGAGAACCGCCCCTGGCGCGCGCCAGGTCCGACATGCGCCCGGCGATCAGCGCCGTCGCCGTCTCGAACGGCAACACGCGGTCTCCGTAGAGGTGCAGAACCACCTCCAGCCAATCCGAGAGCGCCTCGGCCTTGCGAGTCGCCCCCTCCCTCTTCAGCCTGGCGATGCCAGCGGCGATCTCCGCGATGGAAACACTGGACAGAAATAGGGCGGACGAGTGTGCGTCCATCCAATCTGCCAGCCCGTTCTCCGGTCGCCCCCGAGGCGCCGCAGCGGAGACGACGTTGGTGTCGACCAGATAATGGACCATTAGAGTTCTGCGGCCTGCAACGGGGTCCGGTCTCGCTCCGGGAGGTCTTCGGGCGCTACGGGCGCGGAGGCCAGCAAACGGCCGAAGGAGGGGATGTTCGACAGCCGTTGCCAGTCGGCGAACCCGAGGACGACGGCCGCGGGCTTGCCGCGGCGGGTGATGACGGACGGTTCGCCCTGGACCGCATTGTCGACAAGCGCGGATAGCGTCGCTTTCGCGTCCTTCAACTGAAAGGTGCGCATTCGGGGATGCCCTCATGACCACAATGGTCATCTCCAATGTAGGTCGGGGGCTTTCTCTGCTCAAGCCGCCCTTGCCCGTCGGCGGGTCCGGGTGCACCTTGCGCGGCCGCATGTCATCGACGGCCGCCACCAACAACGACCGAGCGCCATGAACCCGCTGTTCGCCTCCCTGCCGACGACCATCTTCGAAGAGATGTCGCAACTCGCCCGCGCCCATGGCGCCATCAATCTCGGCCAGGGTTTTCCCGACGATCCGGGTCCGGAGGACGTGCGGCGCAAGGCGGCCGAGGCGGTCGTCGACGGCTACAACCAGTACCCGTCGATGATGGGCATTCCGGAGCTCCGCCGCGCCATCGCCGACCATTACCGGCAGCACCAGGGCCTCGAGCTCGACGCCGACACCGAGTGCATGGTGACGTCGGGCGCCACCGAGGCGCTCGCCGCCTCCATCCTCGGCCTCGTCGCGCCGGGCGACGAGGTCGTGCTGTTCGAGCCCGCCTACGACGCTTATCTGCCGCTCGTCCGCCAGGCCGGTGGTATTCCGCGGCTCGTCAAGCTGTCGCCGCCGGACTGGCGCTTCGACCCGGCGGCGCTCGCCGCCGTGATCTCGCCGAAGACCAAGCTCGTCATCATCAACAACCCGCTCAATCCCGCCGGCGCGGTGTGGCCGCGCGAGGACCTCGAGGCGCTCGCCCAGGCGATCGAGGAGACCGAGGCGATCGTCGTCTCCGACGAGGTCTGGGAGCACGTCATCTACGACGGCCGCCCGCACGTCACCGTGCTGTCGGTGCCGGCACTGCGGAACCGCTCGGTGAAGATCGGCTCGGCCGGCAAGATCTTCTCGCTGACGGGCTGGAAGGTCGGCCTCGTGGTCGCGGCGCCGCATATCCTGCGCGTCGTCGCCAAGGCCCACCAGTTCCTCGCCTTCACCACCGCGCCGAACCTTCAGACCGCCGTCGCCTTCGGCCTCGCCAAGGACGACGCCTATTTCGTCGACATGCGGGCGCGGCTGCAGGCGCAGCGCGACTATTTCTCGGCGGGGCTGAAGGCGGCCGGCTTCACCGTGCTGCCGTCGGCCGGCACCTATTTCGTCTGCGTCGACCTCAAGCCGCTCGGGCTCTCCGACGATGCCGCCTTCTGCAAGCGGCTCGTCGCCGAGGCGAAGGTGGCGGCGATCCCGGTGTCGGCGTTCTACTCCGGCGATGCCGTCCGCCACGTCGTCCGCTTCTGCTTCGCCAAGAACGAGGCGACACTGGACGAGGCGATCGCCCGGCTGGTGCGGGCGGCCCCGGCGCTCGCGGCCTGAGGCTCCGCCGTCACCTCAGCCGAGGAGGGGGATCGGAACCCCGGCGGCGCGCAATGCCCACACGAGCCAGGCCGCCGGCGCGAGGAACGCCCCAAATGGGATCCAGGCGGCCCCATCGAGTCGGCGCCGCGCGATCACCGATGCGCCGACGGTGACGAGCAGCGCGCCGAGCACGGCAACGAACAGCCCGGTCGGCAGGTCTGGCCAAGCGAGCCAGGCGGCTAGGGCACCGGCGAGCTTGATGTCGCCGAGGCCGATCCCTTCGATGCCCCGGGCGCGCCGGTAGAAGGCGCGCACCGCCAGCAGCGTGCCGGCGGCGCCGCCGGCGCGGGCGAGGCCGTCGACGAAAGCGAAGAGAGGTCCGGCCCAGGCCGGAGGCTCCGTGGCGGCGCCGAAGACCAGCGCCGGCGTCAGGGGGAGGCTCGATGGGTCGGCGGCGACGATCGCCCAGACGAGGCCGAGGACCAGCAAGGCGACATTCGCCCCGTCCGGGATCTCGAACGAGCGCAGGTCGACGACGGCGACCCAGGCGGCGAGAGCCGCGAACGTCGCCGCGAACGGGATCGTCGATGCGGGCATCGCGCCCCAGGCGAGCGCCGCGGCGGCCATCGCCGCGAGTGCCACGGGGAGGGCGGTCCGACGGATCATGAACCCGACGGGACGGCCGGTCGCACCGCGATCGCGGACAGCACGGCGACGGCGACCGTCACGGCCGGGCGCCGCCGATCACCTTGAGGCGCAACTCCTCGGCGATGAGCTGGGCATCGACCGAGTCGCGGATGATCTGCGGCTTGATGAAGATGATGAGCTCGGTGCGGTCGGAGCGGTTGGACTGGGTGGAGACGAAATCGCCGACCACCGGCAGGTCCATGATCACCGGAATGCCCTGCTTGGTGCGCTCGATCTGTTCCTGGATGAGGCCGGCCAGCACCACCGTCTGACCGTTGGTGACGGAGACGGCGCTCTTCACCCGGCGCTGCGAGATCGTCGGGGTCAGTGAATCCTCGGTGCCGTTGCGCAGCACGTTGGAGATCTCCTGCTCGACCTCGAGGTTGACGGTGCCGTTGGCGCTGACGCGCGGGGTCACGCGCAGGATCACGCCGGTGTTCTTGTACTCGACCTCGTTCACCGTCGGCGCGTCGGGGTCCTGCACCGACTGCGCCGAGCGCGTCGTCACCGGCACCTCGTTGCCGACCTGCAGCGTCGCCACCTGGTTGTCGGAGACGACCAGCGACGGCGACGACAGCACCTTCACGTCGGTGACGGTGCGCAGGGCGTCGATGATGGCGCGCGGGCTGTTGTTCGGCCCGAGCACGAACTCGAAGTTGGGCGTCGAGCGCTGCAGCGGCGGCTCGTCCGACTTGTTGAAGAGGCCGAGGTTTCCGATGTTGCCGGGCAGGCCGAAGTCCTTGCTCTTCAGGTAGAACTGCACGCCGTACTGCAGGTTGCCGCTCAGCGTCACCTCGACGATGGTGGCTTCGATCGCCACCTGCAGTCCCGGCCGGTCGATGTCGGCGAGCGCCCGCTCGATGATCTGCCAGCTGGTGCGATCGGCGTAGACGAGCAGGGAGTTGTTGGCGACGTCGGCGGTGATGCGGACATTGCGCAGCACCGCCTCGCCCGTCGCCCCCGCCGCCGTCGCGCCGGTGCCGGCGGCGAGCGCGTCCGACGATGCGCCGACGCCGGTCTCCGAGTTCGTCGGGTCGTCGCCCTGGGAGCCGCTGGTGCGATCGAACAGCGACGCCGACCGCGACTGCTGCGATGTCTGCTGGCCGCTCTCGCTGTCCTCCGAGGATGGCTGCGTCGTCAGGGCGGCGGAGCTCACCGAATCGGTGCCGGGCGCCAGCTGAGCGAGGTCGCCGGTCCCGGCGCCGGCCCCCGCACCACCGGTGAAGACGGTGTTGAGGATGGCGGCGATGCGACGAGCGTCACCGTGCTGGACACGGTACACCCGCAACCGCGTGTTCTCCTGGTCGGCGCGGTCCAGGCGGCGCACCCAGGTGGCGACCTGCTGGACATATTTGGGCGACTGCGAGATCGCCAGCACCGCGTTGAGGCGGCTGACCGGCTGGAAGCGCACGAGCCCGGCACCCGGGCCACCCGAGCCTGCGTCCATGATGCGGTTGAGCTCGGCGATCATCACCTCGGGGGTGGCATTCGTCAGCGGGAAGACGCCGACCGACTGGCCGCGCATCCAGTCGACGTCGAAGGCGAGCGCCGTCTCGATCATCGCGCGCCGCTCCGGGGCGCTGCCCTGCACCAGCAGGAGGTTGCGGGCCGGATCGACGCGCACCGTGCCGGCGCGGGCGCCGAAGCCCTCGACGAGCTTCATCACCGTGTCGGCGGAGACGTTCTCGAGCGGCAGCACCGTCAGCCCGTAGCCGGGGCTGACGCGCCGGGAGCCGACGTCGACCGAGCCGGAGCCGGCCGCCTCGGAGGCGAGCACGATCTGGTAGACGTCGCCCTGGCGGGCCACCACCGCGCCGTTCAGCTGCAGCGCGTTCTCGAGCAGCGGCAGGATGTCCTTGCGCGGGATCGGCCGGGCCGACGACAGGCTGATCGTGCCCTCGACACGCGGATCGACGAGGTAGTCGACCTTCAGCACGTCGCCGAGCAGCACCTTCGCCACCGTGGCGACGTCGGCATTCTCGAAATTGAGGTCGAAGGAATCGCCGCCCGCCGGCGCGGCGCCGACCCCGGCTCCGATCGTCGGACGGTCCGCCGTCGACGAGGTGGCGTTGCTGCCGAGATAGATCTCGCCCTGGGGAACCCGGCTGTCGCGGCCGCTCTGGGCGATGCCGCGCACCGGCTCCTGCTTCCGCGCCGCGAGGTCCATCGACATCACGCCGTCGAGGAAGCTAGGTGGTTCCGTCGTGCCGTCCGTGGACGTGCCGGCACAGCCGACGAGGGCCGTCACCATCAACGCCGCGGCGGCCAATCCCCGCCAGTGACCCCAGCCCTTCGACACGCCACACTTTCTCGCCGCCATACTTCGCCGGCAAGCATCATATGGGACATAACTTGACACGTCAATGTTCTTCGTGGTAACCAAATCCTTAATACTCGGCATGTCGTCTTGTTAACCATGACGCGTTCTACTTGGTCAGTTTTCGTTTAGTCGTGTTGGAACGGTGATCAGGGCCGGAAAGACGCACGTTCGATGAGCGATTTGAAACACAAGCCGGCTGCCGGACTGGCCGAGGCGCTTGGCCTGTCGGGTGCCGTGGCGGCCGAGGTCGATGTCGGCGCGGGTGCGCGTCGGCATTCTTTCTATCGAGAGCTTCTGGAGCGCTCGGGGTTGCCCGCCGGCGAGTTCGCGCAGGAGGTCGCGGCCTACCATCGGTTGCCGCGCGCCGCCCTCGCCACGATGATGGCCGGCAAGTCGCTGGCCGATCACTTCTCGGCGCGCTTCCTGCGCGATTGGTCGCTGTTTCCCTACGAGACCGCCGACGGCGAAGCGAGGCTCGCACTCGCCGATCCCAGCGAGGAGACGCTCGTCGAGACGGTGCGCTGGACGCTGGAGCGCCCCTGCGCGCTGGAGGTCGCCTCCTTCGAGGAGATCGACATCGCCCTGAAGCGGGCGGGCGTCAGCGCCGAGGAGGCGAGCGTCGCCGCGACCGGCCCGCGCGACGGCGAGCGCGAGGACGTCGAGATCGAGAACCTCCGCGATCTCGCGAGCGGCGCGCCGATCGTGCGGGCGGTCAACGAGATTCTCGAGGCGGCGGTCGAGCGGCGTGCCACCGACGTGCACCTCGAGCCGGTGCGCGCGGGTCTCAGGGTGCGCATCCGCATCGACGGCATCCTGCAGGCGATGCGCACATTCCCGCCCGATCTGGCGCGCGCCGTCGTGTCGCGGGTGAAGATCCTCTCCGGCCTCAACATCGCCGAGCGCAGGCTGCCGCAGGACGGCCGTGCCCGCTTCAAGGCGGCCGGCCGCGAGATCGACATCCGCGTCGCGACAATGCCGACGGTGCACGGGGAGGCGGCGATCCTGCGCCTGCTCGAGCGCGACCGGCGGCTCGTCGGCTTCGACGGCCTCGGCTTCTCCGAGCGCGATTTCCGGGTGTTCTCCCACGAGCTCGAGGCGCCGCACGGCATGGTCGTCGTCACCGGCCCGACCGGCAGCGGCAAGACGACGACCCTCGCCGCGACGCTCGCCCGCCTCAACGATTCGACCCGCAAGATCCTCACCATCGAGGACCCGGTGGAGTACGAGGTGGAAGGGGTGAGCCAGACACAGGTGAAGCCGGCGATCGGGCTCACCTTCGTCAACGCGCTGCGCGCCTTCCTGCGCCAGGACCCCGACGTCATCATGGTCGGCGAGATGCGCGACGGCGAGACGGCGCGCATCGGCATCCAGGCCTCGCTGACGGGCCATCTGGTGCTGACGACGCTGCACACCAACACCGCCGCCGCCGCCATCACCCGCCTGGTCGATCTCGGGGTCGAGCCGTTCCTGCTCGCCGCCAGCCTCCGGCTGATCGTGGCGCAGCGGCTGGTGCGCATCCTCTGCCCGGACTGCAAGCGGATGGAGCCGCTGTCGGCCGAGCGCCACGCCGGCGACCGCCGCTTCGTCGCCCTCGGCTTCTCGCCCGGCGACACCCTCTACGAGCCGGTCGGCTGCGACCGCTGCTCCGGCACCGGCTATGTCGGCCGCCGCGCCGTGTTCGAGATCCTGCCGATCAGCGAGGCGATCCACAAACTCGTGGTCGAGGGCGCCAGCGAGCGGGCGATCGAGGAGACGGCGCGCCAGGAGGGCATGACGACGCTGACGGAGGACGGCATCCGCAAGGTTCGCGAGGGGCTGACGTCCTACGACGAGATCCTCCGCGTCACCGCGAGTCGCTGACTTGGGCGTCTACAGCTACAAGGCTCTTGATGCCGACGGACGGTTCGTCTCCGGCGAACTGCAGTCGGACTCGGTGCCCGCTGCCGCCGCCCATCTCGTCGACCTCGGCTACATTCCGCTCGAGACGAAGGAGCGTCCGGCCGAGCGCGGCGCCGGCTGGCGCCGCTACTTCTCGATCGGCCGCCTGAACCCCAAGGAAGTCACGGTGCTGATCCGTGACCTGGCGCTGCTCCTGAAGGCGGGCCTGCCGCTCGACGACGCCCTCAAGCTTCTGGGCGACGACGTCAAGCCGGCGGCGGCGCGCCTGCTCACCGACCTGCGTTCCGCCATCGGCTCCGGCTCGGGCTTCGCCGAGGCGCTCGCCGCCCACCCGGAATCGATCCCGACGGAAGTCATCGCCATGGTGCGGGTCGCCGAGGCGGCCGGCGGCCTCGAGACCGTGCTGGAGGCCGTCGCCGAGGATCGTTCGCGGCAGGAGCGGGTCGCCGCCAAGGTCGCGGGCGCGCTGCGCTATCCGGCCTTCCTGCTGCTTGTCGCCGTCTCGGTGCTGGTGTTCTTCCTCCTGTTCGTGGTGCCGCAGTTCGCCGGCGTCATCGCCGACTTCGGCACCGAGCCGGATCCGTTCGTCGCCGTCGTGCTCGGCCTGTCGGCGTGGCTGACGGAGAACGGCGACCTGCTGCTCGGCGTGATCGCCGGCGTGGCGCTCGCGGGGTTCGTGGCGCTGCGCACCCGCTCGCTGCGCAACCGCCTGCTGCGCGGCCTCGGCCGCGTGCCCGGCATCCGCGGCGTCGTCGAACTGCGGCGCACCTCCATGCTGTGCCGCGGGCTCGGCACGCTCTTGTCCAACGGCGTGACGCTGACGGACGCCCTGAAAGTGATGGCCGACACAGCCGGTGCCGACGCCGAGCCGATATCCGTGGTGCTCGACAAGGTGCGACGCGGCGGCCGCCTCGTCGATTGCCTGACGGAAACTGCCCTCGTTCCGCCGCTGGCCGCGCGCATGCTACGGGTCGGAGAGGAATCGGGGGAACTCGCGACGGTGGCCCGTCGCTGTGCCGATTTTTACGAGGGAAAGCTCGGTGAGCGGCTCGACCGGCTGGCGGCGATCGTCGGGCCTGCCGCCATCGTCATCATCAGCGTCGTGGTCGGTTCACTGATCGTCTCGATCATGTCGACGCTGCTCAGCATCAATCAGATCGCGCTGTAGGGAGTGCCTATGCCGTTCCAGCGGACACAGGAAGTCGAGGCGAGCGTGACGTCGCCCACGGGAACCGTGGTCGCCGCCGCCCGCGCCGGCTTCACGCTCATCGAGATGCTCGTCGTGCTCGTCATCATCGGCCTCATCATGGGGCTGGTCGGGCCGCGGGTGCTGAACTACCTGACGGACGCCCGCGAGAAGACGGCGCGGCTGCAGATCGAGAGCTTCTCCAACGCCCTCGACCTCTTCTACATCGACGCCGGGCGCTACCCGACCTCGGCCGAGGGCCTCGCGGCGCTGTCGCAGCGCCCGCCGGGCGTCGACGCCTGGAACGGCCCCTACGTGAAGGGCGGCAGCGTGCCGGCGGACCCGTGGGGCCACCCGTACGTCTATCGCTCGCCGGGGCAGCACGGGAACTACGACATCGTCTCGCTGGGCGCCGACGGGCGCGACGGCGGTGAGGGGAGCAACGCCGACGTCACCTCCTGGACCCGCTGACCGCGATCCGCCGGCGCGTGCGGCGGCCGGAGGCGCCTCGGGCATCCCCGGTCGCCGCAGCGGCTTCATGCTGCTCGACACCATCCTGGCGCTCACCATCGTGCTGCTCGCCGCCGCCATCATCTGGCCGGCGATCCCGCGCGGTACGACGTCGGCGGGACTGGCGGCAACCGTGATGGACGTGGCGACGATGCTGCGCGCCGACCGCACCGGCGCCGTGCGCGACGGCCGGCGCGTCGGCACCGTCATCGACCTCGACGACCGCACGGTCCGCGACGCCGCGGGGCGGACGGTGCGGGTGCCGCGCGACCTCGCCTTCGAGGTGGTGACGGCGACGCCGTGCTCGCTCGGCGACCGACGCTACCAGATCACCTTCAACCCGGACGGCAGTTCCTGCGGGGGCGTCGTCCGGCTGGCGAAGGGCGGTCGCAGCTTTCGGATCCGCGTCAACTGGCTGACGGGATGGGTGGATGTGGTCGGACCGGAACGGTCGTAGCACCGCGCCGTCGCGGCGGGGGTTCACCCTCATCGAGGTGATGGTCGCGCTGATCGTCGCGATCGTGATGTCGACGGCGCTGGTGCGCTACTTCGCCGGCGTGCGCAGCGAGGCCGTGCGCCTGCGCGAGGAGCTCGACACCTGGGCGGTCGCCCGCTCGGTGCTGGACACCGTGCCGAGCGGCGCGGTGCTCGCCCCCGGCACCACCGTCGGCGCCGCGGGCGCCTACGCATGGCGGCTCGAGACCACGCCGATGGCGCAGATGCTGGCGCCGGCGCAGGCCCTCGCACCGGAATCGGGCCCGGCGGACGATGTCGCCGCCGACGACAGCGAGACCCCGCCGCCGGTGCCGATGCGGCTTCGCGTCGTCGTCACCGGGCCGCGTGGCGGCACGGCGCGGCTGGAGACGGTGCGGTTGGCGCGTGGCGGGGCCGCCGATGCACCCTGACCGCGCCAGCGCCCCCGTGAACGAGCGTTCATTCACGTCGCGGCGGGCCGGTTTCTCGCTGCTCGAGGTGCTGGTCGCGCTGGCGATGACCGTGCTGCTGGTGGTGACGTTCGCCCCCTTCGCGAGCCAGCTCATCCTCACCTGGGGGCGGGGGGCGCGGACGGCGGAGCTGGTCGACATGCTGACGCGCGGCAACGACCGGGTGACGCGCGACTTCCTCTCCATCGTTCCGATGACGCTGACCCGCGGCGAACAGACCACGATGATCTTCCGGGGCAGTCCCGGCTATGTGGTGTTCGCCACCGCGACCGGGTTCGGACCCGGCCGGGGCGGGATCGAGCTCGTCTCGTTCGGCATCGAGGCGGACGGCGAGGCCGGACAGGCGATCGTGCGGCGCCGCGCGCCGCTGCGCGATGCGGCGCTGACGGCGAGCGGCTTCCGCGATCCCGTCACGCTCTTGACCGGCCCCTACCAGTACCGCTTCGACTATGTCGCCGCGGACGGCTCGAAGCTCGCCGATTGGCAGAACCGGCGGGACATGCCGGCGCGCGTCGAGCTGACGATCCTGACGCCGACCGGGCCGCTGCTGCCGCTGCCGCTGTCTTTCTTCCTGCCCGCCGACCTGTCGGCCGCCTGCATCACCGACGAGCCGCCGGACTTCTGCGACGAGGACGGCGAAAGCCAGCCCGGCGAGGCCGACCAAGGCGATCCGGGGAACAATTGATGCTCGCTCGCCCCTCCCTGGCGCCGTCGCCGCTGCCCAGCCCCCGCGCGGGTTCGGCGTTGCTGGTCGTGCTCGTCATGCTGGGCCTGATCGCCGTGCTGGCGTCCGTCATCGGGCGTGTCGTCGGAGGCACCGCGCGCGATCTGTCCACGGCGGTCGCGAGCGAACGCGCCTTCGTCTCTGCCCGGGCGGGCCTGGAACTCGCCGGGTTGATGCTGCGCTCCGGGGAGCTCGAGGCGCTCGGCACCGGTGCGCGCACCGTCGAGCTCGACGGTGCGACGGTCGCCATCGAGGTGGTCAACGAGCGCGGCCGCATCGACCTCAACGGCGCGCCGGAGGAGCTGTTCGCCGGCCTGTTCCGGGCGCTCGGCGAGGAGGGCGAGGCGGCCGACGGGCTCGCCGCCCGCGTCGTCGACTGGCGCGATCCCGACGACGACGTGCGGCCGGGGGGTGCGGAGGTCGCCGCCTATCGCGGGTCCGGCCTGGCGGCGCCGCGCAACGGTCCCTTCATCCACCCGCTGGAGCTCGCTTCGGTGCTGAACATTCCGCCGGCGCTGGTGCAGCGGGCACTGCCCTTCATCACCGTCGGCAACCCCTACGGCCTCGTCGACCCTTTCGTCGCCGATGCCACCGTGCTGCAGGCGCTGCCGGGCACGAGCGGATCGCGCATCGAGTCGTTCCTGGAGGATCGACAGTCGGGGCTCGGCGACAGCGAGCTCGCGGTGCTGCAACTCGGCGCCTCCGACGAGTATGTCAGCCAGGACCCGGCACCGGGCTGGCGCGCCACCATCACCGTGACGCCGACGCGCGGCCGTCCGAGGCGCTTCGTCGCCCTGCTCGTCGACCAGGAAGACGACATGAGACCTTACCGGGTGCTATACATGCTCGATGAGGGTGTCGCCGGCGACGGGCCTTGACGGGTCGGTGGGGTATGCGCGTCCGGACCTGGATCAACAGTTGGATCGACGGGCTGGCGGCGTTGCTGCTGGCCGGCCTCGGCCTCTTCACGGGCGGCAAGCGGCTGACGCTGCGCCTCCAGGAGGGGCGCTGGGTGATCGCCGCCCACGGCCGTGACGGCGACCGTCCGATCGCCTCGGCGACGCGCGCTCCCTCCGGGGAGGTCGATCTCCTGCCGGCGGGCGTCGAAAAGTCCCTGGCGGGAGCGCGATTCGACATCGCCGCGCCGCCGGGTGCCGTCGTCGTCCACCGCCTCGATCCGCTGCCGGCCGAGAGCCGCCCGTTCGTCGACGGCATCGTCCGCCACCAGCTCGACCGGTTCGTGCCGTGGCGGGCGGTCGACGTGCTCTACGCCGTCGATATCGCACCGGCCCAGGAGGGCCGCATCGCCGTCACCGTCTCGGCGACGAGCCGGCGGGCGCTGGCGGTGCCGCTGGCGATCGCCGCACGCTGCAAGGCGAAGGGCATCGCCGTCGTTGGCGCCGGCGCCGACGCCCGGCCGATCCCGGTGCCGCTCGGCGAGGGCAACGAAAAGGCGTGGCGCAACGCCCACACCGCCGCCGCCGGCATCATCGCGGCGCTGGCGCTGCTGGCCACCGTCGACGCCGTCTGGTCGACGGTGCGCTGGTACGACCTCACCGGCCGCATCGACGAGATCGACGCCGCCACCGCCGACCGCCGCACGCTCCTGCGCAGCGCCGCCGATGCCGTCGGCCGGCCGTCCGGGCCGCCGACGACGCTCGACCAGCTGAAGCGCCAGAGCCCGATCGCCGTGGTGGTGATGGAATCGCTGTCGCGCGTGCTGCCGGACGACGCCTACCTTTCCGACTTCCGACTGGAAGACGGCCGCGTCCGGCTGATCGGCGTGTCGAAGTCCGTGGCCGAGCTGGTGCCGCTGCTGGAAGCCTCTTCCGCCTTCGAGGGCGCCACCTTCTTCGCCCCCACCATTCGCATCGCCGGCGGCGACCGCTTCCATATCGAGGCTGCCGTCGTGCCCGAACTGGAGCCGGCCCCATGAGCCCCGGCGACCGCCTGCCGCGGGCGCAGCTCGCCGCCGCCGGTGTCGGCGTGCTGGTGCTGGTGCTCGTGCTGTCGAGCGTCACCTGGATGGGCACGACCGTGCTCGGCGCCCTCGACGTCGAAGCGTCGACGAAGGCGGACATCCTCGAGACGTTGCGGCGCCGGCCGTTGCCGACACGCAGCGCCGACGGCGGCATCGCCATCCCGCCCGAAACCGCCCGCCTCGCCGGCGAGACCGAGGCGGTCGCCGCCAACGGGCTGCAGGAGATCGTCACCCGGGCCGTCGAGGCCGCCGGGGGCGAGATCTCCAGCGCCGAGGTGGTGCGCATCGTCGACGGCATCGAGGCGACCCGGCGCATCGTCGTGTCGATCGCCTTCGAGGGCGACATCGCCGCCGTGCAGGAGGCGCTGTTCACGCTGGAGAGCGGCGTGCCGTTCGCCGTGGTCGATGCGCTGACGCTCGTGCCGACGGAGGCGGGTGGCCGCGTCGACGACGAACGGCTGCGGGTCGGGCTGGTGGTGTCGGGCTTCTGGCGCGCGCCGCCGCCGGCGACCGCCGAGGTGTCGACCGCGCCGGAGGGCGGCACATGATGGCGGCCCGGCTCGCCCTCTCGGCTCGCCTCGTGGCATGCGTGATCGCCGCACTCGGCGCGTCCGTGCCGGCTGCCCGGGCGCAGAGCTTCGTGCTCGTCGACGCGACGGGCGAGTCGATCCCCGAGGTCGAGCCGCCGGCCGAGGCGCCGCGACCGACGCCGTTCCCCTGGCTGACGCTGGATCTTCTGGCCGCCACCCGCGACCGCCCGCTGTTCTCGCCCGAGCGCCGCGGCGCTGCGCCCGAACCGGAGGTCGTCGAGGCGGAGCCGGAGCCCGAGCCGGAACCGGAGGTGGTCGAGGAGACGGATGCGACGCCGCCGAAGGTGCGCCTCGCCGGCGTCGTCATCAGCGGCGCGCTGCGCATCGCCATGCTGCACGACGAGGCGGAAGACGAAATGTTCAGGTTGCGGGAAGGCCAGAGCTTTTCCGACTGGACGCTGATCGCCGTGGCCCCGCGATCGGTGGTCTTCCGCCACGGCTCCCAGGAGCACACGGTCGTGCTGTCGGCCGAGACCGTTGAAGAGGACGACGAGTGATGGCGCGGCTTCGCACACTCGCCGCCGCCGCGTGGCTCGCGGCCGTACTCGGCTCCGCACCCGCGCGCGCCGAAGTGAGCGTCACCGGCGACGCCGGCGACCTCGTGGTGGAAGCCGACGAGGCGCCGCTGGAAGACGTCATCGTCGCCGTCGCCGAGGCGGTCGGCAGCACCATCGAGCCGCCCGAGGACACGCCCGCGACGCTGGTCACCGGCGTCTACCGGGGCAGTGTCAGCGAGGTGCTGAAGGCGCTGATGCCGTCGTCGGACTTCTTCGTCGCCTGGCGCGACGGTGCCGTCGAGGTGCATTTCCTCGCCGAGGGCGAGCGGCCGAGCGTCGCCGAAGCGTCGCCGGCCGAGCCCGGCAACGAGGATGAGGCTCCCCCGCCCGAGCGGCCGGGGAAGCAGGGCGGATGGCCAGGCGGCCACGATGCGCGGCCGGGCAAGCAGGGCGAGGGCAAAGGACCGCCCGCGCCGGCGCGGCGGATCTACTGAAGCCGGATCGCGCGACGGGCCCAAATCATTGGGCCCAAATCATCGGGCCCAGGACATTCGGCCCAAGTCATGTTCGCGCGAGCTTCCAGGCGGCGGCGAGCGCCTCTGCGCCCGCGAGCCGGAGGCCGTAAGCGCCGTTCAGCCGCGGCCGCGGGCGGCCGCGGCCGGGCGCACCTGGTGCTCGATCCAGTTCCTCAGTTCGGCCGTGCGCGTGTCGCGGTCGAGCACGTCGCGGTCGAGCCCGTAGCGCCAGGCGAGGTCACGGCGGTCGGGCGCGGCGGCGAGCGTGCGCAGATCGGCGAGCATCGACGTCACCGCCTCGTCGTCGGCGGCGAGGCCCTCGGCGATCAGGATCGGCCGGTAGCGCTCGATCACGCCGGCGATGTCGGTGAGGGAGTATTCGGGGTGGTACTGCACCCCCCAGAAGGTGCCGGCGCCGTGGCGGATGGTGGCGGCCTGGACGTCGGAGACGGCGTTGGTCGCGGTCACCACCATGCCCGGCGGCCGTTCGCCGACCTCGTCCATGTGGACGGCGGGGGCATCGAAGACGGTCGGGCGACCGGCGTGCAGGGGATGGCCCACGCCGTCTGCCGTCAGCGAGATCTTGCGGGCGAAAGCGACCTCGCGACCCTTCGGGTTGATCCGCACCGTGCCGCCCGCCGCCACGGTCGCGACCTGCAGGCCCCAGCACGAGCCGAAGAAGGGAATGCCGGCCTCGAAGACGGCGCGGGCGAACTCCACCTGCGCCACCGACGGCGGGTCCATCTTGTGGACGTTGAGCGCCGAGCCGGTGATGGCGACGCCGTCATAGCCGGACAGGCCGCCCGAATCCGGAATGTTGGCACCGGGGTCGGCGGGCAGCACGACGTCGACGGTGGCGTCGGCGACGATGTCGCCGAGCACGGCCGCGTAGGCCTGCGAGGGCGTCGCCCCCGTCAGCCGGGCGACCCGCTCGCGGACTTCGGCGACATTGCCGTCGGCGACCAGGAGGCGAAGCCGGGCCATCGATAGTCTCCCTTATCCAACAGCGCCGTGCAGGGCGTCCGTGATGAGAAGCTCGAAGTCAGCGGACGTCATCTCGACGGGGTTGCTGCCGGTCGAGGGGTCCCGTTCGGCCGCAGCGGCGAGCTCCTTCAGGCGATCCTCGCCGACGCCGAGGTCCGCCAGGGTGTGCGGCACGCCGAGGTCGCTGCGCAGCTTCAGGAGCCACTCCACGACGCCGTCGACGCCGGCCGTCGGCAGCTGCAGGAGCCGCGACAGGATCTCCATGCGCGCCTCGATCGCCGGGCGATTGTGGGCGACGACGTAGGGCAGCATCACCGCGTTCGTCAGGCCATGGTGGGTGTCATAGAAGGCGCCGACCGGGTGCGAGACCGAGTGCACCGCGCCGAGGCCCTTCTGGAAGGCGGTGGCGCCCATCGCGGCGGCGGCGAGCATGGCGGAGCGCGCCTCGATGTCGGCGCCGTTGGCGGCGGCCTTCGGCAGGTAGATGTCGATCAGCCGCAGACCTTCGAGCGCGATGCCGTCGGCCATCGGGTGGAAGCCGGGGGCGCAATAGGCCTCGAGGCAGTGGGCGAGGGCGTCGAAGCCGGTCCAGACGGTGAGGTTGCGCGGCAGGCCGACGGTCAGCTCCGGGTCGGCGATCACCACCTTCGGCAACATCAGCGGGTGGAAGATGATCTTCTTCTCGTGCGTCGTCTCGTTGGTGATGACCGTGGCGCGGCCGACCTCGGAGCCGGTGCCGGCCGTCGTCGGAACGGCGACGATCGGCCGGATGCCGGCGGGGTCGGCGCGGGTCCACCAGTCGCCGACGTCCTCGAAGTCCCAGACCGGCCGGGTCTGACCGGCCATGAAGGCCACCGTCTTGCCGACGTCGAGGCCCGAGCCGCCGCCGAAGGCGACGACGCCGTCAAAGTCGCCGCCGCGGAAGGCGGCGATGCCGTCGTCGAGGTTCTTCGAGGTCGGGTTGCCCTTCACCTCGGCGAACAGGCCGGGGGAGAGGCCGGCCGCCTTCATGATCTCCATGGCGCGCTGGGTGATCGGAGCGTGCTCGAGGCCCTTGTCGGTGACGAGCAGCGGCTTAGCGATGCCGGCGGTGCGGCAGGCGTCCGCCAGCTCGGCGATGCGGCCGGGCCCGAACAGCACGCGGGTCGGGTAGTTCCAGGATCCCTTGAGCGTGGGCAGGGCGGGGGAAGCGGACATGCGAGGGACCCTCGAGAATCGGGACTGCTGAAGGACGGAAGCGGACGCGGCGGCGCGTCACTCTGAATGCGGAAGGAACGTTCCTTCGGCGGCGAGATGGAGTCAATATGGATCGATTGATCCGGCCTGCGGCACAGGGTCGGAGAGGAAAGAACGCGAATGCTCACGTCCGCTCTCCAAGGGTCCGCCCCCCACGGGACCGTCGCCGATCGGCTCGACGCCGTGCTGCCGCAACTGGCCGCCCAGGAACGCCGCGCCGCGACGCATCTGCGGGCGCACTATCCGGTGGCGGGCCTCGATTCGCTGTCGCGGGTGGCGCGCGCGGCCGGCGTCAGCCCGCAGACGATGCTGCGCCTGACCGCGCGGCTCGGATTCGACGGCTACCGCGACCTCCAGGACGCCCTGCGTCGCGAGCTCGCCACCGGCGCCCAGACGCCGCTGGCGCGACTCGCCGCCACGGCTCCGGTGGCGGCGGATGCCGACTGGCTGGACGCCTTCGGCCGGCAGGTCTGCCGCAACGTCGAGGGCACCTTCGGCGGCGTGCTACGGACGGAATTCGAGGCCGCGGCGGTGGCACTCGCCGACCGCCGCCGGACGGTGGCGGTGATCGGCGGCCGCTTCACCCACTCGCTGGCCGGCCTTCTCGTCCGGCACCTGTCGATCGTGCGGGAGGACGTGCACGAGGTCACCGGCCCGACGGTCGCCTGGTCGGACCGGCTGATCGACGTCGGCCGGCGGTCGGTGGTGGTGGCCTACGACATCCGCCGCTATCAGGCCGACGTTCTGCGCTTCCTGGCGGCCGCCGCCGACCAACGCGCCACCATCGTACTGTTCACCGACGACCCGACCGCGCCCGGCTGCCGGCTCGCGTCGCATTCGCTGATCGCCCCGGTCGCCAGCCGGGGAGCGTGGGATTCGCTGTCGGCGCTGCTGGCGCTGTCGGAGGCGCTGATGGCGCGGACCACCGAGCTCATCGGCGAGGAAGCGTCGGAGCGGCTGGCGCGGCTCGAGCAGCTGCGGGCCCGGCTGATCGACCCGACGCTCTGACCGCGTTCAGGCGAGCCCGGCCCACGCGGCGGTCTCGCGCCACAGCGCCATCGACGGTCGCCGTGCCGGCCGGTCGAGGTCCTGCCACGGCTTCTGTGCCCCGGGATAGTGCAGGATGCGGACGTCGGCGAGGATGCGGTCGGCGGCAGGCCGGGGCAGCCGCTTCAGATAGCTCTCGTGGAAGTTCCAGGCCGACTCGACGAGGCTGAGGGTGCCCGGCCGCTTGCCGAAGAACGCCGTCAGGTGGGACTGCTCGTTGACGCACACCACCGTATCGGCGTGCGCCACGAGCGCGCGGCGGAAGTCGTCGTCGAGCACCGGCCGGCGCAGCAGCATCACGCCGCTGTTGAGGCGGCGAGGCAGCGGCGCCGATCCCGTCGTGAGCCCTTCGAGGCGCGCCGCCAGGATGTCCGCCGGCACCGGCCCGGCCTCGTCGCGGGCGAGCGAGCGGGGAAACTGCGGGCCGCCGACGACGTGCGCCTCGGGCGCCCGCACGAGCAGCGGCTCGATGGCGCCGAGCGCGATCATGTCGGCGTCGAGGAAGAGCACCTGGTCGACGCCGGCGGGCTGGAACACCGCCCACTTCAGGAACGTGCCGCGGTTCCAGTCGCCGCGCTCCGGCCGGCGGACGCGCTCGACGGCGAGGCGCCCGAGGTCCTCGGCGAACCCGCCGGCGAGGAGGAAGAAGCGATCCGTGGCGGAGCGCACAAAGGGGTCGTCGAGCAGCGTCCGGTCGGTGGAATAGACGAAGATCGGCAGCTCGGTGAGCGTGCCGGCCCGCGCCAGCGAGGCGAGCATCACCTTGAAGGGCAGGCGGTAGCCGGCGTCGAAGGCGAAGGCGAGCGCCGTCGACGGCGACGCACCAGCCGGCTGCACGGCCGGCGGCTCCGGCAGTAGGCCGTCCCGGACGAGGGTGGCGATGGACACGGCGGGGCCTCGCCTGCGGGCGGCTCAGTCGCTCGACAGCACGAGATTGCGGACGAGCGGATAGATCTGCCCCGCCCAGCGGCGGCCGCTAAAGACGCCGTAGTGGCCGACGCCGGCCTGCAGGTGGTGGCGCTTGCGGTAGGGGCGCAGGCTCGAACAGAGGTCGTGGGCGGCGAGAGTCTGGCCGACGGAGCAGATGTCGTCGCGCTCGCCCTCCACCGTCAGCAGCGCCGTGCGGCGGATCGCCTTCGGGTCGACGCGCCGGCCGCGCCAGTCGAGCGTGCCCTTGGCCAGGGCGGCGTCCTGGAAGACGAGCTTCACCGTCTCCAGGTAGAACTCGGCCGCCAGGTCGAGGACGGCGAAATACTCGTCGTAGAAGGCGCGTACCTGCTCCACCTTCTCGGTGTCGCCGGCGACCATGCGGTGGAACAGGTCGATGTGGGCGTTGAGGTGGCGCTCGGCGTTCATGCTCATGAAGGCGGTGAGCTGCACGAAGCCCGGATAGACCCGGCGGCCGGCGCCGCGATGGCAGGCCGGCACGGTGGCGATGAGGTTGCGCTCGAACCACTCCATCGGCTTCGACGTCGCCAGCCGGTTCACGCCCGACGGGCTGACGCGGGTGTCGACCGGGCCGGCCATCAGCGTCATCGAACGCGGCTGCGCCGGGTTGTCGTCCTCGGCCATCACGGCGACGGCGGCGAGCGCGTGCACGCACGGCTGGCAGACCGCCAGAAGGTGCGCGCCCGGACCGATCGCCTCGAGGAAACCGATGACGTGCTCGACATACTCGTCGAAGCCGAACGGCCCGTCGGAGAGCGGCACGTCGCGGGCGTTGTGCCAGTCGGTGATGTAGACGTCGTTATCGGGCAGCAGCACCTCGACGGTGTTGCGCAGGAGCGTCGCGAAGTGGCCCGACAGCGGCGCGATCACCAGCATCCGCGGCTGCGGCACGTCGACATCCTTGGCGAAGTGCAGCAGCGTCGCGAAGGGCGTGCGGGCGGCGACCTCCTCGACCACGGGCACGACGCGGTTGCCGACGGTGGTGGTGTCGATGCCGAAGGCGGGACGGGTGTGGGTGACGCCGGTGCGGGCGAACAGCTCCCAGGCGGCGACGGCGTTGTCGATCGGCAGGAAGCCCGGCAGGGGGGTCGGCCAGAGGCCCGGCAGCCAGCGCATCGACGCCGCGGCGAGGGCCGCCGAGGCGCGCAACGGCCTGAGGGCGTCGCTGCGTGACTGGTAGGACTGGTAGATCATCCCCACTGCCCCCGTGCCGGCGGCACGATGTCCCTTCCGCCCAGCACCGGAAGGCTAGTGCATATTCTGCTGCAGTGCGAGATAGTCGTTGCGACGGCGAGGGCGGCCCGGCGCTTGCATCGGGCAGGACGCGGTGGACCGAAGCATCGCCAAGACGACGGGGCCGGCGAGGGGGCAGACGACGATGGCGAAGGCCACCCTGACGATCAGCAGCAAGAACTACTCGTCCTGGTCGCTGCGCGGCTGGCTGATCTGCCGGATGGCGGGACTGCAGTTCGACGAGATCCTGCAGAGCCACGACGATCCGTCGACGCGGGCGGAACTGCTCCTGCTGTCGCCGTCCTTTCTCGTGCCGTGCCTGCGCCACGAGGGCATCGTGGTGTGGGACACGCTGGCGATCGCCGAGTACCTGCACGAGCGCTTCCCGGGCTCGCCGCTGCTGCCGGCCGATCTTGCCGCGCGCACCCGCTGCCGCTCGATCTGCGGCGAGATGCATTCGGGCTTCTCGGCGCTGCGCTCGGCGCTGCCGATGAACATCAAGGCCCACCACAAGGGCTTCAAGGTGTGGGCCGGCGCCCAGGCCGACGTCGACCGCATCGTGGCGATCTGGCGCGAATGCCTCGCCACCCACGGCGGCCCGTTCCTGTTCGGCGCGGCGCCGTCGCTGGCGGAGGCCATGTACGCGCCGGTGTGCTTCCGGTTCCGCACCTATGACGTCAAGCTCGACAAGGCCTGCAAGGCCTATGCGGCGCGCGTGCTGGCGCTGCCGGACGTCGCCGCGTGGGCGGCGGCGGCGGCGCTGGAGCCGGACGAGCTCGAGGAGCTCGACGTCGAGTTCTGAGCGGTCGTCAGGCGCCGCCGGGCTTCGTCCAGCCGATCTCGGCGAGGATCTCTTGCGTGTGGGCGCCGAGCGCCGGGCTGCCGTGCGGCGCCACCTGGCCGATGCCGTCCAGCACCACCGGGGTGCGCACGCCGGGAATGGCGCCGGCGGCGGCTGCTTCGTCGCTGAGGCTCACCTGCATGCCGCGGTGGCGCACCTGCGGATCGGCGAAGACATCGGCCACTGAATTGATCGGACCGGCGGGCACGCCGACGGCCTCGAGGCCTGCGAGCAACGCGTCGCGCGTCCACGGGGCGATGAGGGCGGCGACGATCGGCACCAGCCGCTCGCGGTTGGAGACGCGGCCCGGGTTGGTGCGGAAGTCGGGCTCGTCGGCGAGCTCCGGGCGGCCGAGCAGGGCGCAGAGCTTGCGGAACTGGCCGTCGTTGCCGACGGCGACGACGAGGTGGCCGTCGGTGACGGCGAACACCTGGTAGGGCACGAGATTGGGGTGGGCGTTGCCGAGCCGGCGCGGCGAGGTGCCGGAGGCGAGATAGTTCATCGCCTGGTTCGCCAGCACCGCTGTCTGCGTGTCGAGCAGGCTCATGTCGACGTGGCCGCCTTCGCCGGTGCGCTCGCGGCGCTGCAGCGCGGCGAGGATGCCGGTGACGGCGTAGACGCCTGTGAAGATGTCGGCGACGGCGACGCCGACCTTCATCGGCTCGCCGTCGGGGGCGCCGGTGAGGTCCATCAGCCCGCCCATCGCCTGGATCATGTAGTCGTAGCCGGCGCGCCTGGCATAGGGGCCGTCCTGGCCGAAGCCGGTGATCGAGCAGTAGACGAGGCGCGGGTTGATCGCCTTCAGCGAGGCGTAGTCGAGGCCGAAGCGGGCGAGGCCACCGACCTTGAAGTTCTCGATCAGCACATCGGCCCGGGCGGCGAGGCGGCGGACGATGTCGCGGCCCTCGTCGGTCTCGAAGTCGACGGCGATCGAGCGCTTGCCGCGATTGGTGGAGTGGAAATAGGCGGCGCCGAGGTCGCCACCGTCGGCGCCGGCGATGAAGGGGGGCCCCCAGGTGCGGGTGTCGTCGCCGACATCGGGCCGCTCCACCTTAACGACATCGGCGCCGAGGTCGGCGAGCGTCTGCCCGGCCCAGGGCCCGGCCAGGATCCGGGCGAGCTCGAGCACGCGAAGACCGGCGAGGGGTGGCGTCATGGAACTCTCATCCTCGGGTTGAAGGCGGCGAAGTTAGGGCCGCCGCACCCTTAGCCGATCAAACAAGTGTTTTCATCCGCCCCCCGACAGGGAAGCCTCGCGCAACGCCGGCCGTGCTACGCATCGTGGTGGGGACGGGGGGTGCATCGCCGGACTTCGGTCCGGTCACTCGGAGAGGGGCGATCTCCATGGCACTCGAGGAGGCGGCCGCGCGACGCGCGCGGATTGCGTTTCAACGCTTCGGCCTCGGCCCGAAGCCCGGTGGCCCCGGACGGATCGGCGGCGACGCCGAGGCGGCGCTGTTCGACGAGCTCGACCGGCCGGCCGCCGCGCTCATCTCGTCGGCCGACCTGCCGAGCTACCGCAGGGCCTGTGCCGACAGCCAGCGCGACTTCGACCTTCCCTACACGGTGTTCCAGCAGGAGCGTCGGGCGCGCGTGCGGCAGGCGCTGAAGCCGGAGGTCGGCCTGCTCGAGCGGCTGGTGACGTTCTGGAGCAACCACTTCTCGATGACCGTGTGGAAGGATCAGGCGATCCTCGGCACGATCGGCCAGCTCGAGCGCGACGTCATCCGCCCGAACGTGCTCGGCTCCTTCACCGCCATGCTGCTCGGCGTGATGCGGCACCCGGCGATGATCGCCTATCTCGACAACGACGATTCGATCGGCCCGCGCTCGCCGATCGGCAAGTCGTGGGGGGCGGGCTTCAACGAGAACCTCGCCCGCGAGGTGCTGGAACTGCACACGATGGGCGCCGGCGCCGGCTACACCGAGGAGGACGTTACCGCCTTCGCCCGCATCCTCACCGGCTGGTCCTACGTGCGCGGCTGGGAGGCCGACAACGAGTGGAACGGCGGCACCGACGAGAATCGCGGCCAGTTCATCTTCCGCGCCGACTGGCACGAGCCGGGTGGCATCGAGCTGTTGGGCAAGCGCTACCCGGCGGCCGGCCAGGACCAGGGCGAGGCGGTGCTGCGCGACCTCGCGGTGCATCCGAAGACGGCCGAGCACATCGCCTTCAAGCTCGTGCTGCACTTCCTCACCGACGAGCCGACCGAGGCGATGGTGGCTCCGGTCGCCGCCGCCTTCCTGTCCTCGGGCGGCGATCTCGGAGCGACGACGCGGGCGCTGATCGAGCTGCCGGAGGCATGGTCGCTGCCGCTGAAGAAGCTGCGCACCCCCTACGAGATCGCCATCGCGCAGTTCCGCGCCACCGGCACGGACTACCCCAACGACGACACCGTGTGGGCGTTCACCGAGCCGATGCGGGCGCTCGACAACCTGCCGTGGGAGTACGGCCCGCCGGACGGCTACCCGGACGAGACGGCGGCCTGGCTCAACCCGGACGCCATGCGCGTGCGGCTCGACACGGCCCTGCTGTTCGTCGACGTCTTCGGCGAGGAGGGCTGGCCGGCGCCGGGCGACCTCGCACGAAACCTGTTCGACAGCGCGCTGTCGCAGCCCTCCAAGGTCGCGCTGCGCAAGCCGTCGGACAATCGCGCGGCGATGACGCTGCTGTTGATGCTGCCCGAATTCCAGCGGAGGTGACGATGCGCGATCCGAACGATCTGCGACGCGCGGCAGCCGAGGGCTGTGCCGAATCGCGCCTGCTTCTCACCCGCCGCGCCATGCTGGGCGTCACCGCCGGCCTGTTCTCGGCCGCCACCCTGCCGCGCGACGCGATGGCCGCCGACGGCGACGCACGGCTCCTGGTGGTGGTGCTGCGCGGCGGCATGGACGGGCTCTCGGTGGTAGTGCCCACGGGCGACCGCGATTACGCCCGCCTGCGTGGCGACATCGCCGTGCCGACCGATGCGACGATCCGGCTCGACGGCGACTTCGGCCTGCATCCGGCCTTGAAGACCTTCGGCAAGCTGTTCGGCAAGCAGGAGGCGGCGGTCGTGCACGCCACCTGCGTGCCGCTGCGCAACCGCTCGCACTTCGACTGCCAGGACAACCTCGAGAACGGCTTGCCCGGCATCGGCGCCGTCAACTCCACCGGCTGGCTGAACCGGCTGCTGTCGGCGCTGCCGAGCGGCGATCCGGTGCTGAAGCGCGGCGCCATCCAGGTCGGCGAGGCGCCGCTGATCCTGCGCGGGCCGGCGCCGGTCCTCGGCTGGTCGCCGACGTGGTTCGCGGCGGCCGGGCGCGACATCCGCCGCCCACTGCTGTCGGTCTACGAGGAGATCGACCGGCCGCTCTACGCCGCCCTGACGCGCGGCATCGAGGCGAACAACCTCGCCCTGGAGGCGGACGCCGGAGACGACGCCGACGTCAGCGCCCTGCGCAAGGGCTTCCGGGGGGCCGGCCATCTGCTCGCGCAGGCGGCCGGACCGCGGATCGCGGTGCTGTCTGTCGGCAACTGGGACACCCATTCCGGCCAGGGTGCCGCCGAAGGCTTCCTCGCCGACCGGTTGACCGAGCTCGACGAGGCGATCGGCGACTTCCGCAAGGCCGTCGGCTTGGCGTGGAAGAAGACGGTGGTGGTGTGCGCCACCGAGTTCGGCCGCACAGCGCGCGTCAACGGCGACAGCGGCACCGACCACGGCGTCGGCACGGTGGCGCTGCTCGCCGGCGGCGCGGTGGCCGGCGGCAAGGTCTACGGCGACTGGCCGGGGCTCGCCCCGAGCAAGCTGTTCGAGGACAGCGACCTCAAGGCGACGACGGACCTGCGCGCCGTCTTCAAGGGCGTGCTGCGCGCCCACCTCGACGTGCCCGCCGGCATGCTCGACAAGTCGATCTTCCCGCAATCGGCCAAGATCGCACCGCTGACGGCGCTCGTCGCCGGCGGCGGCCGCGAGCGGGTGTCGAGTGCGGCGGACATCGGCCGGCCGGTTCGGCAGCGTCCGCTGCCGCCGATCGCGCGCTACCGGGCGAAGCAGGCGGGCGTTTCGCTGTGAGGCGAGCGGCGAGGGCAGGGCGTCCCGTCCGGCCCGGCGGGACGCTCAGTCGAGCAGGGCGTCGAGGCCGCGGGTGAGGCCGTTGCGCGTCGCCACCTTGCGGGCGGCGAGCAGTGTGCCGGCGACATAGGGCGAGGCCGACGAGCCGGCGTCGTGGCGGATCGTCAGCCGCTCGTCCGGCGCGCCGAACACCGCCTCGCAGGACAGCACGAACGACGGCAGCCGGAGCGAATGCACCTGCACCGGCGTCGGCTGACCGACCGCGGCGCCGCGCGTCGCCGGCAGGCCGGAGAGCTCCGCAACCGGTTTCGAGGTCGGCGCCTGCCGGGCGGCGCCGAGCATTTCGGCGAGCTCGCGGGCGGTGCCCGACGGCGTGTCCGGCTTCTTCGCCGAGGCGTAGTCGATGATCTCGACGTCGGCGACGTACTTCGCCGCCTCCAGCGTGAACCGCCGGAGCAGCGTCGCCGTGATCGAGAAGTTGCCGGCGGCGACGACGCCGCGCCCGAGCGTCACGGCGGCCTCGTGGATCTCGGCATAGTCGTCGGCGCCGAGGCCGGAGGTGCCGACGACGACGTGGCGGCCGGCGGCGAGCGCCGCCAGCACGTGGCCCTTGACGACGTTCGGCTTCGAATAGTCGACGACGACGTCCGACGGCGCCTCGAGCGCCTCCTCGAGTGTCGCGACGATGGTGACCCCGACGGGGTCGATCCCGGCCGCCTCGCCGGCGTCACGGCCGGCGGCGGTGCGGGCCACGGCGGCAGCCAGCGTCAGGTCGCCGGCGCTGGTGATCGCCGCCACCAGCGCCTTGCCGACCCAGCCGGTCGCGCCGACCAGGGTGATGCGGACCATGATCGGCTCCTCGCTCCGGTGCAGCGGTTCAGGACGCAGCTTCGCTCAGAAGAACGCCTGGATGCCGGTCTGGGCGCGGCCGAGGATCAGCGCGTGCACGTCGTGGGTGCCCTCGTAGGTGTTGACCGTCTCGAGGTTCACCATGTGGCGAATGACGTGGTACTCGCCGGAGATGCCGTTGCCGCCGTGCATGTCGCGCGACATCCGGGCGACGTCGAGCGCCTTGCCGCAGTTGTTGCGCTTCACGAGCGAGATCGCCTCCGGCAGCACGCTGCCCTCGTCCATCAGCCGGCCGACGCGCAGCGCGCCCTGCAGGCCGAGGGCGATCTCGGTCTGCATGTCGGCGAGCTTCTTCTGGATCAGCTGGTTCGCCGCGAGCGGCCGGCCGAACTGCTTGCGGTCGAGGGTGTAGTTGCGGGCCGCGTGCCAGCAGAACTCGGCAGCCCCCATGGCACCCCAGGCGATGCCGTAGCGGGCGCGGTTGAGGCAGCCGAACGGTCCCTTCAGGCCCGAGACGTTCGGCAGCAGGTTCTCCTCCGGCACGATGACGCCGTCCATGACGATCTCGCCGGTGATCGAGGCGCGCAGCGACACCTTGTTCTCGATCTTCGGCGCCGTCAGCCCCTTCATGCCCTTTTCCAGGATGAAGCCGCGGATGGCGCCGCCGTGCGCCTCCGACTTCGCCCAGACGATGAAGACGTCGGCGATCGGAGCGTTGGTGATCCAGATCTTCGAGCCGGTGAGGCGGTAGCCGTCCGAGACCTTCTCGGCGCGCGTGCGCATCGAGCCGGGGTCGGAGCCGTGGTCGGGCTCGGTCAGGCCGAAGCAGCCGACCCACTCGCCGGTGGCGAGCTTCGGCAGGTAGCGCTTGCGCTGCGTCTCGTCGCCATAGGCGTAGATCGGGTGCATGACGAGCGACGACTGCACGCTCATCGCCGAGCGGTAGCCCGAATCGACGCGCTCCACCTCGCGCGCCACCAGCCCGTAGACGACATAGGAGGCATCCGCGCCGCCATACTCCTCCGGGATCGTCGAGCCGAGCAGGCCGAGTGCGCCGAGCTCGCTCATGATCTCGCGGTCGAAGCGCTCGTCGGCGAAGGCCGACAGCACGCGCGGCTGCAGCTTTTCCTGGGCGTAGTCGCGGGCCGCGTCGCGCACCATCCGCTCGTCCTCGGTGAGCTGCGCCTCCAGCAGGAAGGGGTCCTCCCAGACGAAGGAGGCGGCTGCGGCGGCGGCGTGAGCGGACTTTTCGGCGGGTGCGGACATCGAACAAAATTCCTCGAAAGCGCGGGCACGGCGAGCGTGCCGAACTGCCGGCACATTCGCGCAAGGGGGCGCGGGGAGCAAGGTTGGCGCTTGCGCTCGGGCGCCGCAGCACCGACCTTGTCGCCCGCGGCGCGGAACTGCGCCGTGCCGCGGGTCTTATCGCAAGATGGGGCCATCCGTCGCGAAGCCAAGGTCGCGGCATCGAGACCGGGCCGGGAGGGGCCATGCAGCCGACAACGTCCGTCGTCGCCGACATCGGTGGCACCAACGCCCGTTTCGCCTGGCTGGACGCCACCGGGCAGCCTTTCGGGGTGAAGGTTTTGCCGGTGCGGGACTATGCCGGGATCGCCGAGGCCTTCCTCGCCTTCACCGAGGGGGTGCCGGTGGAGCAGGCCTCGGTCGCCGTCGCCTGCCCGGTGAACGAGGACCTGATCAAGCTCACCAACTCGCCGTGGGTGTTTTCCAAGAGCGCCACCAAGGCGCGCCTGGCGCTTGGGCGCTTCGACGTCATCAACGACTTCACCGCCCAGGCGCTGGCGCTGCCGCGGCTGTCGGGGGCGGACGTCGTGCCGGTCGGGCCCGGCATCCCGGTGCGGCCGACCGAGCCACTGGCGGTGGTCGGGCCGGGGACGGGCCTCGGCGTCGGCGGGCTTCTGCCGATCGGGCCGGGCCGCTGGGTGCCGATCTCGGGGGAGGGCGGCCACGTCTCCTTCGGCCCCGTCGACGCGCTCGAGCGCGAGGTGCTGGCGCGGCTGTCGCAGCGCTATGAGCGCGTCTCGACCGAACGCATCCTCTCCGGCGCCGGCCTCGTGCTGCTCCACCAGACGCTGGAGGAGATCGACGGCCGCCCCGACGACGGGCTGACCGACGCCGCCGCGATCACCGCCGCCGGCCTCGCCGCCGACGGCCCGGCACGCGCGACGCTGCTCCGCTTCCTGGCGATCCTCGGCTCGGTCGCCGGCGATGTCGCGCTGACGCTGGGCGCCACCGGCGGCACCTTCATCGGCGGCGGCATCACGCCCCGCCTTTTACCGCTCGTGCCCGAGAGCCAGCTGCTCGACCGTTTCCACGACAAGGGCCGCGTCGGCCGCATGCTGAAGGACGCCGCCCTCAACGTCATCGTCGCCCCGTGGGCGGCGCTGCACGGGGCAGCGGCAAGGCTGGACCACCCGGCGCCGGGGTGAGGCCCTACTCCGCCGCCATCGCCTGTTCGTAGCTCGACGAGAGCTCCAGCCACGCCTCCTCGGCGCGGGCGAGGGTGCGCACGGCTTCCGCGCGTTCCTTGGCGAGGCGGGTGCCGCGCTGCGGGTCGGCGGTGAACGCGGCCGCGTCCGCCATCTGGGCGTCGAGGCGGGCGATCGTCGCCTGCAGCTTCTCGACCTGCTTCTCGGCGTCGGTGATCTGCTTCTTCAGCGGCGCGAGCTCGCCGCGCCGGTCGGCGGAGGCGCGGCGGCGGGCCTTCGAGTTCTCGCCGTCGCCGCCACGGCCGCGGTTCTCGCGGCTGTTGCCGAGCACCAGGCGGCGGTAGTCGTCGAGGTCGCCGTCATAGGAGCGCACGCCGCCGTCGGCGACGATCCACAGCCGATCGGCGGTCGATTCGACCAGGTGCCGGTCGTGGCTGATCAGGATGACGGCGCCCTCGAAGCCGTTCACCGCATCGACCAGCGCCGCGCGGCTGTCGACGTCGAGGTGGTTGGTCGGCTCGTCGAGGATCATCAGATTGGCGCCGCCGAGCGTCGCGAGACCCATGAGGAGGCGCGCCTTCTCGCCGCCCGACAGGTCTTTGGCCGGCGTGTCCATGCGGTTGGTCGGCAGGCCGAAGCGGTCGACGGTGCCGCGCACCCGCGATTCCTGCAGCTGCGGCAGGCGGGCGCGGACGTGCTCGACCGGCGACTGCGCCGGGATCAGGTCGTCGAGCTGGTGCTGGGCGAAGAAGGCGACGCTGAGCTTCGGCGCCCGCATCATGTGGCCCGAGAACGGCGGCAGCCGGCCGCCGATCAGCTTGGCGAAGGTCGACTTGCCGTTGCCGTTGGAGCCGAGCAGCGCGATGCGGTCGTCGTCGTCGATGCGGAGCGACAGCCGCGACAGGATCGGCTTGCCCGGCGCGTAGCCGACCGAGACGTCGTCGAGCGTGATGATCGGCGGGGCGAGGATCGCGGTGGGCTTCGGGAAGTGGAACGGCCGGACGTTGTCCTCGACGACGGCGGAGATGGTCGCCATCTTCTCGAGCCGCTTCATCCGCGACTGCGCCTGGCGCGCCTTCGAAGCCTTGGCGCGGAAGCGGTCGACGAAGGCCTGCAGGTGCTTGCGCTCGGCGATCTGCTTCTCGCGCGACTTCGCCTGCAGCGAGCGCGCCTCGATGCGCTGGCGCTCGAACGAGTCATATCCGCCGCGATAGGAGACGAGCTGGCCCTGGTCGAGGTGGACGATGGTGTCGACCGCCTTGTTGAGGAGCTCGCGATCGTGGCTGATCAGCACGATGGCGTGCGGATAGCGCGCCAGGTAGGTCTCGAGCCAGAGCGTGCCCTCGAGGTCGAGATAGTTGGTCGGCTCGTCCAGCAGCAAAAGGTCCGGGGCGGAGAACAGCACGCCGGCGAGCGCCACGCGCATCCGCCAGCCGCCGGAGAACGACGAGCACGGCCGCGCCTGCGCCGCCGCGTCGAAGCCGAGGCCCGACAGGATCGCCGCCGCGCGCGCCTCCGCCGAGTGCGCCTCGATGTCGGCCAGCCGCACGTGGATCTCGGAGATGCGGTCGGGGTCTGTCGCGGTCTCGGCTTCCGCTAGAAGGTCCGTGCGTTCCTTGTCCGCCTCCAGCACCACCTCGACGAGCGACTGCTCGGTGGCGGGGGCTTCTTGCGCCACCTGGCCGATGCGGACGCCGCGGTTCAGCGAGATGTCGCCGCCGTCCGGCGTGATCTCGCCGGTGATCAGCCGGAACAGCGTCGTCTTGCCGGCGCCGTTGCGCCCGACGAAGCCGATCTTGGTGCGCGCGGGCACCAGCAGGCTCGCCTTGTCGAGAAGCGTGCGGCCGGCGATGCGATAGGTGAGGTCTGTGATCGTGAGCATGACGGCGCTGATGTGCCCGCTTTCGGCGCGTTAGACAATCGCTGCGGTGCAACACATCCAATCGGTGGATTGTCGTTTCGTCGCAGGCGACACTAGGATCGTCGGAGGGAAGCCGTCGATCCGCGGAGGGGCGAGACCATGTGCGTGCCGGGCTGTCAGGAGTTCGTCACCCGGAAGCTGTCGCGGCGCGGCTTCTTCAAGGGCGTCGGCGGCCTCGGGGCGACGGCGGCCGCCGCCACCGTGTTCCAGGCGTCCGCCGTGCCGGCGCGGGCGGCCTCCTTCACCAGGGCCGTCGACCTCACTCACACGCTCTCGCCGGATTTCCCGACCTTTTCCGGCATCCCGGCGATCGAGATCAAGCCGAAATACGTCATCGACAAGGACGGCTACAACCTCAACATCTGGACGCTCGAAGAGCACGTCGGCACCCACATGGACGCGCCGCTGCACTTCTCGAAGGCCGACAGCGGCGCCCAGTCGGTGGCCGAGATCCCGGTCGGCTCGCTGGTGGTGCCGCTCTGCGTCATCGACGTGAAGGCGAAGGCGGCAACTGATGCGAACTACAGGGTGACGACCGACGACCTCGCCGCCTTCGAGGCGGCGCACGGCGCCATCCCCGCCGGCGCCTGCGTCGCGATGAACGCCGGCTGGTCGTCGAAGGTCGGCACGCCGCGCTTCCGCAATGCGGATGCTTCCGGCGCGATGAACTTTCCGGGCTTCAGCAAGGCGGCCACCGATGCCCTGTCGGCCAAGAACGTCGTCGGCATCGCCGTCGACACGCTGTCGCTGGACCCGGGCAACTCGAAGGACTTCGCCGTCCACACGTCCTGGCTCCCCTCCGGCCACTGGGGCCTCGAGTGCGTCGCCAACCTCGACGACGTGCCAGCGACGGGGGCGACGTTGGTGGTGGGGGCGCCGAAGGTGAAGGACGGGACGGGCGGCCCGAGCCGACTGATCGCGCTGGTTTGAGGGGCAACCCTGGCGATCAGGGCCTTCGGCGCTGGCTTGTGCCGAAGGCGGCCGCTGATCGACTGCGCGGATGCCAACTGCCCGGTCGACTTCAGTTGCATTGAGGAGGGCCAAGTATGCGCAGCGTCGTCCTCGCGGTTGCCCTCGCGCTGCTTCCCGTCTCCGTGGAAGCAGGTCCACGAGAAGACCTGCTCGCCCTCGCCCTCTTCGGTGCGCAGGTGGGGCTCGCCGATCACTACGGCGATCTCCGGTTCCGCCCATGGGAGCGCATCGGTTCGGGCTCGGCCTTCCGTCAAAGAAACCTCGACGGCACCCTGGCGCAGAAGGTCAGCATCGTCGAAACATCGCACTGCATCTTTACAGTGCGGATGGATCTCGGCCCCAAGAGTAATGCAAAATACATCGTCGCCGAGTTGGACTTGACGAAGCCATATACGCTCGGCGCTCCTGAGGAGGGAGCAATGGGGAGCTTCGCCATCTTCCTCAGTGGAAAGCCCGGCATTGCCTGCCGGACGATCGAATTCAAGGACCGGCCAACCTACCAGAGCTGCAATTCGGAAGAGAGTGAACTCGGAGAGGGGATTGGCGGATTTGGGCAGGGTGCGTCTGATGCAGCGTTCGACGCTCTGGGGAAGGTCCTCACCAACATGTGCCCAGCAGGCAAGCCATCTTCTCAGTAGGGCAGCTAGCCGAGCGCAAAGAAACGAGCGCCGCCACGCCGTCCTGTTCGGCTTCGACGTCCATAGCATCCGGAACGTCGCGCCACGCTGTCGGGCGCGCGTGCTCAACCCCTCGATCCGTCATCGCCCGGCTTGACCGGGCGATCCATCGCACGCACCAAATCCTCGTGTGGCTTGCATGCCCCGGCCAAGTGTTCATATGGGGGCATCCATGCCGTGGATACACTGGATTCGTCCAGCCAGAATGGATCGCCCGGTCAAGCCGGGCGATGACGGAATGGGAGTGGATGATGATGGCCAGATATTGCGTGCAGGCACGCAATGTTCACACCGAATGAAGTAGAACGGTGCCGTAGCTCCCTGCGGGACTGCAATCAATACTTGAGAGCCAGCGCGCCCCCGTGATGCCGCGGCGAATGCGAGCAAGCCGTTCGGACACGGCACCCACACTACATCCCCATCCCCGTCTCCCGCTGGAAGAAGATCAAATCCAGCGCCGGCGCCTTGCCCACCAACCGGGTCAGCATGGCGTGGCACTGGCCCCTGTGGTGGGTCTGGTGGTTGAAGAAGTGCAGCAGCGCCGGGGCGAGGGGTTGCTCGATGTCGACGGGCTTCGTCACCGGGCGGTAGCGGAAGCGGCCGGCGAGGGCGGCGGCCGAGAGGCCGTCCACCCAGGCGACGATGCGGGCGTCCTCGTCGCGGCGGGCGGTGGCGAGGTCGGCGAAGGCGGGATAGGGCACCTCGTCGAGGGCGCGGTGGGTCGGCCCAGCGCCGGTGAAGCGGTGCATCCAGATGCGGTCGGTGACGACGAGGTGGTTGAGCGTGCGGTGGACGGAGCCGAAGAAGGCGCCGCAGTCCATCCTGAGCGCATAGTCGTCCAGCGCCCCGGCGGCCGCGTAGACGCGCTCGTTCGCCCAGGCGTTGTAGCGGGCGAGCATGGGGAAAAGGGTGTCGACCATCGTCATCTCCCGTCTTCGCCGATGCGGTCGAACCGCTATGGTGGGCGGCAGCCGCTTGGACTCGACTTATAGGTCAGTGATACTGACATACTTTAGGCGCAAGACAAGCGCCGCAGGTGAGGCAAGCGCCGCAGGCACACGGCGACGGCCGCGGGCACGCGGCGCCGCCGCGCCGACCACTCTCGGGAGTTCCGCATGACCGCCTCGCACGCCCGCGTCCTCTACGACCTCTCCGGCACCGGCGACCGCCGCTTCTCGCCCTATTGCTGGCGCATCAAGATGGCGCTCGCCCACAAGGGCCTCACCTTCGCGACGCAGGCCGTGCCGTTCACCGGCATTCCGGCGCTGCTGGAGGGCCGTTTCAAGACGGTGCCGATCCTCGACGACGGCGGCACCCTCGTCTGCGACAGCCTCGCCATCGCCGATTATCTGGAGGACACCTATCACGGCCGGCCGAGCCTCTATGGCGGGCCGGGCGGGCGGGCGCTCGCGCGCTTCGTCGACCGCTGGGCGGTGACGCAACTCCACGGGCCGCTGGTGCGCATTGTCGTGCGCGACATCCACGACCGCCTCGAGCCGGCCGACCAGGCCTACTTCCGTCGGTCTCGCGAAGCGCGGTTCTCGAAGACGCTCGAGGAGATCGAGGACAAGTCGCTGGCGCGCCTGGAGGCCTTCCGCGCGGCGCTCGAGCCGCTCCGGGCGACGCTCGCCTTGCAGCCGTTCCTCGGCGGGGAGGGGCCGCTGATGACCGACTACTGCGTCTTCGGCACGCTGCAGTGGGCGCGCATCACCAGCCCGGTCGTGATCCTCGCCGGGGACGACCCGGTGCACGCCTGGTTCGAGCGCTGCCTCGATCTCTACGACGGCCTGGGGCGCCGGGCCGTCACGGCCTGATCGGAGAGACGGCCGCCGCGCGCGGCGGCGTCTCGTCCGCCGCGAAGATGCCCGCGCCCGCCGCCTTGTCGCCCCGGCGGGCGGCGGCTATACGTCCGCGCGCAATTTCCCCCGCGCGAGCGGCCAGAAACCACCGGAGCCCGTACGAAAATGGCGATCGAACGCACCTTCTCGATGATCAAGCCGGACGCCACCCGGCGCAACCTCACCGGCAAGATCGTCGACCGTCTGGAGTCGGCCGGCCTGCGCGTCGTCGCCCAGAAGCGCATCCTGATCACCCGCGCCCAGGCCGAGGCCTTCTACGGCGTCCACCGCGAGCGGCCGTTCTTCGGCGAGCTCGTCGAGACGATGACCGCCGGCCCGGTGGTCGTGCAGGTTCTCGAGGGCGAGAACGCCATCCTGAAGAACCGCGAAGTGATGGGCGCCACCGACCCGAAGAAGGCCGACGCCGGCACCATCCGCAAGGACTTCGCCGTGTCGATCGGCGAGAACTCCGCCCACGGCTCCGACGCCCCGGAGACCGCCAAGCAGGAGATCGCCTTCTTCTTCTCCGAGAGCGAGATCACCGGCTGAGCCAGCCGACTGTCGCGACGATCGAGGCCGGCCGGTTGGCCGGCCTTTTTCGTGTGCGGGGGCGCGCTGCCTGTGACTTTCCGGCCACGGGGCGGCGTCCACCGACGTTCGGCCATCACGGGTTGGTCGACATCGGCACCGCGCGCTTGCCGCTATCCGGGCGAGGTCTAAAGTCGACCGGGCTGCCGTCCTGCCGCGCCCCCTCCCGCCGCGCAGGCCCGCCCGAGGATCCGGCATGAACGCCGAAGCCGTCATCGTCCGCGCCTCCGCCTGTCCGCACGACTGCCCGTCGACGTGCGCGCTCGAGGTCGAGGTGCGCGGCGACGGCCGCATCGGCCGCGTCCGCGGCGCGCCGGACAACGCCTACACGGCGGGCGTCATCTGCGCCAAGGTCTCCCGCTACGCCGAGCGCGCCAACCATCCCGACCGCCTGCTGCACCCCCTCGGCCGCATCGGGCCGAAAGGGTCGGGCCGCTTCGAGCCGATCTCCTGGGACGCCGCCCTCGACCGTATCGCGGGAGCATTCCTGGACGCCGAGGCGCGCTTCGGTGCGCAGTCGGTGTGGCCCTATTTCTACGCCGGCACGATGGGCCTCTCCCAGCGCGACGGCCTCAACCGGCTGACCCACGCCAAGCGCTACTCGCGCACCTTCGGCACGATCTGCGTCAACCCGGCCTGGACGGGCTACATCGCCGGCACGGGTCTGCTCGCCGGACCGGACCCGCGCGAGATGGCGGTGGCCGACCTCGTCGTCATCTGGGGCACCAATGCGGTCGCCACCCAGGTCAACGTGATGACCCACGCGGTGAAGGCGCGGAAGACGCGCGGCGCCAAGATCGTCGTCGTCGACGTCTACCGCAACGCCACCGCCGACCAGGCGGACCTGGCGCTGATCCTGAAGCCCGGCACCGACGCCGCGCTCGCCTGCGCGGTCATGCACGTGCTCTTCCGCGACGGGTACGCCGATCGGGAATACCTAGCAAAATACGCCGATTGCCCGGTGGATCTCGAGAGCCACCTGAAGTCGCGGACACCCGAATGGGCGGCGGCGATCACCGGGCTCACGGTCGCCGAGATCGAGAGCTTCGCGCGGATGATCGGCACGACGCCGCGCTCGTTCCTGCGCCTCGGCTACGGCTTCACCCGCTCGCGCAACGGCGTCGTCTCGATGCACGCCGCCGCCTCGATCGCCACCGTCGCCGGCCTCTGGCAGCACGAGGGCGGCGGCGCCTTCCACAACAACGGCGCGATCTACCGGCTCGACAAGACGATGATCGAGGGCCTCGACGTCGTCGACCCGGCGACGCGCCAGCTCGACCAGTCGCGGCTCGGGCCGGTGCTCGTCGGCGAGGCGGATGCGCTTCTCGGCGGGCCGCCGGTCAAGGCGATGATCGTGCAGAACACCAATCCGGCCGCCGTCTGCCCGGAGCAGCGCAAGGTGGCGGCGGGGTTCGCGCGCGACGACCTGTTCCTCGCCGTCCACGAGCAGTTCCTGACGGAGACGGCGCGGATGGCCGACGTCGTGCTGCCGGCGACGATGTTCACCGAGCACGACGACATCTACAAGGGCGGCGGCCACCAGTACCTGCTCTACGGGCCGAAGCTCGTCGAGGCGCCCGGCGAGTGCCGGGAGAATCATTTCGTCCAGGTCGAGCTCGCCCGCCGCCTCGGCGCCGAGCACCCGGGCTTTTCCATGAGCCCGCGCGAACACGTCGACTGGATGCTGCAGGCTTCCGGCTACGGCACCGTCGACGAGTTAGAGGCCGGCCGCTGGAAGGATATGCAGCCGGACTTTCGCACGGCCCACTATCTCGACGGCTTCGCCTATCCCGACGGCAAGTTCCGCTTCCGGCCGGACTGGACGGCGGTGCCGTTCGCCAATGCCGGCGCGATGGGGCCGTGGGCGCAAGCGCCGTCGCTACCGGACTACTGGCCGGTGATCGAGGAGGCGAGCGCGGCCGAGCCGTTCCGGTTGGTGACGGCACCGTCGCGGTCGTTCCTCAACACCACCTTCAACGAGACGCCGTCGTCGCTCGCCCGCGAGAAGCGGCCGACGCTCCTGATGCACCCGGACGACGCCGCGGCGCTCGGCCTCGGGGAGGGGGCGATCGCCCGCATCGGCAACGCCCGGGGGGAGGTGCGGCTGCACGTCGCGCTGTTCGACGGGCTGAAGCGTGGCGTGGTGGTTTCGGAAGGGCTCTGGCCGAACGACGCCTTCCTCGACGGTGAGGGCATCAACGTGCTCACCGGCGCGGACCCGGTGGCACCGTTCGGCGGGGCGGCCTTCCACGACAATCGGATTTGGATCGGGATCGGGTGACGCGCCGTGCCGCTGGGCCGGGCGTCCGTGCAGGTGAATGATGATGCGGATGGTTTCGTGGGTCGCGGCGGCGGTCGTCGCGTCGGGGTTGGTGGGTCCGGCGGTCGCTCAGGACGCGGCGGTCGATGTCGACGGCCTGAAGCGGCAGCTGACGGACGCGTGCGTCGTCGAGATCTGGCGGCGGCCGGAGATGACGGAGGCGCGCGAGACGGCGGTGAAGCGCTGCCAGTGCGTGACGGGCAAGGTGTTCAAGGACCTGAAGCCGGAAGAGGTGGCCGTGGTGTCCTACACCCGGCCGCTGGTCGGCCCGGCGCGCAACGCCGTGCTGGCGGCGCTGTCGACCTGCGGCGTCTGACCGGCCCTCAGGCCGGCGGCCAGACGAACGCCGCCGGCGGCTCGCCGCCGCCGGTGTGCACCACCCGTTCACCGTCGACGACGGCGCGGCCGCCGGCGACGGCGGCGAGTGCCTGCGGGTAGATCCGGTGCTCGGCGGCGAGCACGCGCGCCGCCAGCGTTTCCGGCGTGTCGGTGTCCACCACCGGCACCGCCGCCTGCACGATGATCGGCCCCATGTCCATCTCGGCGCGGACGAAGTGGACGGTGCAGCCGTGCAGCGTCACGCCGGCCTCGAGGGCACGCGCGTGGGTGTGCAGGCCCTTGAAGGACGGCAGCAGCGACGGGTGGATGTTGATCATCCGGTCGCGCCATTTGTCCACGAATCCCGGCGTCAGAAGCCGCATGAAGCCGGCGAGGCAGACGATGTCGGTCGCTGCCGCCGTGAGCGCCGCGTCGACGGCGGCATCGAAAGTCTCGCGGTCGGAATATGATCTGTGATCAATGATCACGGTCTCGATGCCGGCGGCCGCCGCCTTGGCGAGGGCGCCGGCATCCGGCCGGTTGCAGATCACCCGCACGATCTCGGCCGGATAAGCCGGGTCGGCGGCGGCGGCGATCAGCGCCGCCATGTTGCTGCCGCCGCCGGAGACGAGCACGGCGGTGCGCTTGCGGGCGGGCGGGCTCACAGCGACAGGCGACCGTCGAAGACGACGGCACGGTCACCGCGCGGCACGATGGTGCCGAGCCGCATCACCGTCTCGCCGGCCGCTTCCAGCGTCGTGAATACCGCATCGGCGGCGGCCGGCGCGCAGACGACCACCATGCCGACGCCGCAGTTGAAGGTGCGCACCATTTCGGCTTCGGCGATGCGGCCGTCGCGGGCGAGCCAGCCGAACACCGGCGGCGGGGCGATGACGTCGAGGTCGATGCGGGCGGCGAGCGTCGCCGGCAGCACGCGCGGGATGTTCTCGACGAGGCCGCCGCCGGTGATGTGGGCGAGCGCCTTGATGCCGTCGGTGGCGGCGAAAGCCTTGAGCAGCGATTTCACATAGATGCGGGTGGGCGCGAGCAAAGCGCGGCCGAGCGTCGTCTCCGCCTGGAACGGGCAGGGGTCGCCGTAGCCAAGGCGGTCAGCATCGACGATGCGGCGCACCAGCGAGTAGCCGTTCGAATGCACGCCGGAGGAGGCGAGGCCGAGCACCACGTCGCCGGCGGCGACGTCGGTGCGCGGCAGCAGCCGGTCGCGCTCGACGGCGCCCACCGCGAAGCCGGCGAGATCGTAGTCGCCGTCGCGGTAATGGCCCGGCATCTCCGCCGTCTCGCCGCCGACCAGCGCCGCGCCGGCCTGCCGGCAGCCCTCGACGATGCCGGCGACGACGGCGGTGGCGACCGCCACCTCGAGCCGGCCGGTGGCGTAATAGTCGAGGAACATCAAGGGCTCGGCGCCCTGCACGACGAGGTCGTTGACGCACATCGCGACGAGGTCGATGCCGACGGTGTCGTGCACGCCGGCCTCCAGCGCCACGCGCAGCTTGGTGCCGACGCCGTCGGTGGCGGCGACCAGCAGCGGATCGCGGTAGCCGGTCGCCTTCAGGTCGAAGACGCCGCCGAAGCCGCCGATCGCCGCATCGGCGCCCGGGCGGGCGGTGCTGCGCACCAGCGGGGCGATCGCCCGCACCAGCGCGTCGCCGCGGTCGATGTCGACGCCGGCGGCGGCGTAGGTGAAGGGCTCGGGAGAGGCCGGATCGCTCATGGGGGCTCCGCTGAAGCGGGCCGCACGGGGCGGGGAGGCGCATTCCGTCGGCCGACGGCGGATGCTATGGCGCATTGCGCGTCCCCGTGGCAAGGCGGCGTCTCGCCGGGCGTTCGACGCGCTGGCGCGACGGGCGCGGGACGTCTGGTCGGGAAGCGCTTGGCGGAAGGCGCGGACATCGCCATCTGTATCGCCTGGTTCGCGCGGGGAGCGGTTGTTGAGGTCCTGGTTCTTTCTGGTGCCGAACATGATCACCCTGGCGCGGCTGTTCGCCGTTCCCGTGGTGGTCTGGGCAATCGCGACGGGCGAATCCGGCATCGCCTTCGCCCTCTTCGTCGCCGCCGGCATCTCGGACGGGATCGACGGCTATCTGGCGAAGCGCTTCCACCTGGAGACCGAACTCGGCGCCTACCTCGACCCGATCGCCGACAAGGCGCTCCTCGTCTCGATCTACGTGGCGCTGGCGATCGCCGGCGAACTGCCCGTCTGGGTGACGACGCTGGTGGTCGCCCGCGACCTCCTGATCGTCGGCGCCGTCATGCTGGCGGTCGTGCTCGGCCGGCCGGTGCGGGTCCGGCCGATCGCCGTCAGCAAGGCGAACACGCTCGTGCAGATCGTGCTGGCCGCCGTCGTGCTGGCGGGGAACGCGTTCGGATGGAGCCTGGAGTGGCCGACGCTGATCCTGGCGGTCGTCGTGGCCTTCTTGACCGTCACGTCGGCGGGCGCCTATCTCGTCGAATGGATGGCGCACATGACGGCCCGGCCCCCGCAGGCTCCCCCGTCCGGTCCCGAAGGCGAGCAACCGTGAGCGTCGGTCGGCAGATCGGCTTCTGGGTCGCCGCGCTCGTCGGCTTCCTGGTGTTTCTCTACGTCTTCAGCGGCATCCTGCTGCCGTTCGTGGCGGGCATGATCCTCGCCTACCTGCTCGATCCGGTGGCCGACCGCATTGAGCGGCTCGGCATCAACCGCCTGATCGCCGCGCTGATCATTCTCGCCACCTTCATCGTGCTGTTCGTGCTGGTGCTGATCCTGGTGCTGCCGATCGTCGGCCACCAGCTCGGGGCGCTGCTGCGCAGCCTGCCGGGCTATGTCACCTCGCTGCAGGACTTCGTCTCGCGCCACATCGACAGCGCCGGACAGCTTCCCTCGGTGCTCGGCATGGAGCCGACCGACCTGAAGTCGTCGCTCGGCGGGCTGCTGACCCAGGGCGCCCAGTGGTTCGCGACGATGCTGACGTCGATCTGGAGCGGCGGGCAGGCGCTGCTGTCGGTGCTGGCGCTCCTGGTCGTGACGCCGGTGGTGGCGTTCTACATGCTGCTCGACTGGGATCGCATGGTGCTGGAGATCGACGGCTGGGTGCCGCGGCGCAGCCTCGACACGGTGCGCCAGCTCGCGCGCGAGATGGACGACGGCGTCTCCGGCTTCATCCGCGGGCAGGTCTCCGTCTGCCTCATTCTCGGCGCCTACTACGCCATCGGCCTCACCCTCGTCGGCCTCGATTTCGGGCTGCTGATCGGCATCTTCATCGGCATGATCAGCTTCATCCCCTATGTCGGCGCGACCATCGGCATGGTGCTGTCGATCGGGCTTGCGGTGGCGCAGTTCTGGCCGGAGTGGACGATGGTCGCGGCCGTCGGAGCCGTCTTCGCGGTCGGCCAGTTCATCGAGGGCAACGTGCTGCAGCCGAAACTGATCGGCGAGCACGTCGGGCTGCACCCGGTGTGGCTGATGTTCGCGCTGTTCGCCTTCGGCTCGCTCTTCGGCTTCGTCGGCATGCTGATCGCGGTGCCGGCCGCCGCCGCCGTGGGGGTGCTCGCCCGCTTCGCCATCTCGCGCTACCTCTCCAGTCCGTTCTACACGGGCGGGCCGCGATCGGGCCCGGGCTAGCTCTCCGTGTCCGACACTGGACGCCAGCTGCCGCTTTCACTCTCGACGCCGGGATCGCGCACGCGGGAGGACTTCGTCGTGGGGACGGCGAACGCAGCCGCGGCCGCGCTCGTCGACCGATGGCCGGACTGGCCGGCCCAGACCGCGCTCCTCGTCGGCCCGCCGGGGTCCGGCAAGAGCCATCTCGCGGCGGTCTGGGCGAGCCGGGCCGGCGCGACGGTGCTGGACCTCGCGGCACTCGCCGGTACCGATCCGCTGGCGCTCGCCGAGACCGGCAATGTCGTCGTCGAAGACATCGACCGCAGCCGCTCCGGCGACACCGCGCTCCTGCATCTCCTCAACGCGGCGCGGCAGCGCGGCCGCTACGTGCTGATGACGGCGGGGACGGGGCCGCGCGACTGGTCGACGCCGGTCGCCGATCTCGCGTCGCGGCTGCGCGCCGCAACGCCCGTCACCATCGCCGAGCCGGACGACGAGCTTCTCGCCCAGGTGCTCGTCAAGCTGCTCGCCGACCGGCAGATCGCCGTCGACCGCACCGTGGTGGACTTCGTCCTCAGGCGCATGGAAAGGTCGCTGGCGGCCGCCAATGCCTTCGTGGCCGCTCTCGACGAGGCCTCGCTCGCCGGCAAGCGGGCCCCGTCGCGGGCGCTCGCCGCCGAGGTCCTGGAGCGCCTCGACGCCGGGGGCGGCCGGGGCGACGGAGGCTGAAAGCCGTCGAACAATTCCGTCACACTTTCCGTGTATCCGGTGGCGCGGCTGCAGGAGGGGATAATGGACCAGGAAGTGTCGGGCGCGGTGATCCAGATCCAGGCTGACGGCGGCGAGCCGGATCTGCGGGACCTGCCCGCGCGCTTCGTCAATCGCGAGATGTCCTGGCTGCAGTTCAACCGCAGAGTGCTAGAAGAGGCGGCGAACCCGCACCATCCACTGCTCGAGCGGCTGCGCTTCCTGTCGATCTCGGCGAACAACCTCGACGAGTTCTTCATGGTGCGGGTCGCCGGCCTGCGCGGCCAGCAGCGCATCGGCATCGAGACGCGCTCCGACGACGGGCTGACGCCGAGCGAGCAGCTCGCGCGGATCGCCGAGGGCGTCGGTCGCCTGCAGGAGGCCCAGCAGGAGCAGTGGCGGTCGCTGCGGGCGCTGCTGGCAGACACCAACATCTGGCTGGTCGAGGGCCCGGATCTCACCGACATGGAGCGCGTCTGGCTCGAGCGGTTCTATCTCAGCCACATCTTTCCCGTGCTGACGCCGCTCGCCATCGACCCGGCGCATCCGTTTCCGTTCATTCCGAACCTCGGCTTCACCCTCGTCGTCGAGCTCGCCGCGCCCGAAGGCGACCGCATGGTGGCGCTGATCCGCGTGCCGGCGCAGGTGGACCGCTATATCCGGCTGCCGGGGCGGCCCGGCGATCCGCCCGACGGCGCCCGCTTCGTCTCGCTGGAGGCGACGATCGGCCAGTTCATCGCGCGGCTGTTCCCGAGCTACCGGGTGACCGGGGAGGGCGCCTTCCGCGTCATCCGCGATTCGGACCTCGAGATCGAGGAGGAGGCGGAGGACCTCGTCCGCCTGTTCGAGACCGCCCTGAAGCGTCGCCGGCGCGGTTCGGTGATCCGGCTCGAGATCGAGCACACCACGCCGGAACCGCTGCGCCGCTTCGTCGCCAACGCCCTCGGCGTGCTCGACGACGAGATCTTCCTCGTCGACGGCTCGCTGGCGCTGAAGGACCTGGCGCAACTCGTCGGCCTCGACCGGCCCGAGCTCAAGTTCGTGCCCTACACCCCGCGCTTTCCCGAGCGCATCCGCGAGCACAACGGCGACTGCTTCGAGGCGATCCGGGCGAAGGACCTCGTGGTCCACCACCCGTACGAGTCCTTCGACGTCGTCGTGCAGTTCCTCGCCCAGGCGGCGCACGATCCGGACGTCGTGGCGATCAAGCAGACGCTCTACCGCACCTCGAAGGACTCGCCCATCGTCAAGGCGCTCGCCGAGGCGGCGGAGGCGGGCAAGTCGGTGACGGCGCTCGTCGAGCTGAAGGCACGCTTCGACGAGGAGGCGAACATCCGCTGGGCGCGCGACCTTGAGCGCGCCGGCGCGCAGGTGGTGTTCGGCTTCATCGAATTGAAGACGCACGCCAAGCTGTCGATGGTGGTGCGCCGCGAAGGTGGCAACCTCGTCACCTACTGCCATCTCGGCACCGGCAACTACCACCCGATCACGGCGCGCATCTACACCGACCTGTCGTTCTTCACCTGCGACGAGGTGATCGCGCAGGATGTCGCGCGGATCTTCAACTACATCACCGGCTACGCGCGGCCGACCGAGGAGACCAAGCTCGCGGTCTCGCCGATGTCGCTGCGCAAGCGCATCCTCGACCACATCGACGAGGAGATCACCCATGCGCAGGCCGGCCTGCCGGCGCAGATCTGGCTGAAGATGAACTCGCTCGTCGATCCGCAGATCATCGACGCCCTCTACGACGCCAGCGAAGCGGGCGTGCAGATCGACATCGTCATCCGCGGCATCTGCTGCCTGCGGCCGGGGGTGCCGGGTCTGTCGGAGAACATCCGCGTGAAGTCGATCGTCGGCCGCTTCCTCGAACACAGCCGCATCTTCTGCTTCGGCAACGGGCATGGCCTGCCGTCGCCGCACGCCCACGTCTACATCGGCTCGGCCGACATGATGCAGCGCAACCTCGACCGGCGCGTCGAGGCGCTCGTGCCGATCGAGAACCCCACGGTGCACGCGCAGATCCTCGACCAGATCATGGTCGCGAACCTCACCGACAACGAGCAGAGCTGGCAGCTCTTGCCCGACGGGGGGCATCAGCGTATCCACCCGGCTCCAGGGGAAGAATCCTTCAACGCTCAGCAGTACTTCATGAACAATCCCTCGCTTTCCGGACGGGGCAAATCCCTGCTCACCGACTCGCCCAAGCCGTTCGCGAAGCGACGTGGCAGCTGAAGCGCCAGAGCGGCGTCCGATCGCCGAGCCGGCGCCCGGACGCCTCCCCGGGAACGGACCGATCGCCGTCGTCGACATCGGGTCCAACTCGGTCCGACTGGTCGTCTACGAGCGGCTCGCCCGGTCGCCGACGGTCGTCTTCAACGAGAAGGTGCTGGCCGGCCTCGGCCGCGGCATCGCCAAGACCGGGCGCCTGATCGACCAGGCGACGGACCAGGCGCTGTCGGCCCTGCGCCGTTTCCGGCAGATCTCCGACCAGCTGGGCGTGCGCTCCTTCGACGTGCTGGCGACGGCGGCCTCGCGCGACGCCGAGAACGGCCCGGCCTTCATCGCCGAGGTGGAGCGCATCTGCCGCGCGCCGGTGACGGTGCTGTCGGGCGCCAGCGAGGCGCGCTACGCGGCCTTGGGCGTGGCGTCCGGCATCCACGATCCGAACGGCATCGCCGGCGACCTCGGTGGCGGCAGCCTCGAGATCGTCGACGTGCGCGGCAGCGAGATGGGCGGCGGCCAGACCTTCCCGCTGGGCGGTCTGCGCCTGCAGGAGGCGGCCGATAGCTCCCTCCGTAAGGCCGAGAAGATCGCTTCCGACCTGCTCGCCAGCGACCCGCTGCTGGCCGCCGGCGAGGGCCGCGACTTCTACGCCATCGGCGGCACCTGGCGGTCGCTGGCGCGGCTGCACATGTTCCAGACCGGCTACCCGCTGCACGTCATGCACCAGTATACGATCCAGGCGGGCGAGGCGCTCGAGTTCTGCCGGACGGTGGCGCGCGGCAACGTCGACACGCTCGATTCGATCGAGGTGGTGTCCCGCCAGCGCCGGGCGCTGCTGCCGTATGGCGCCCTCGTGCTCTCCCAGATCATCCGCACGGCGAAGCCGCGCTCGATCGTGCTGTCGGCGCTCGGCCTGCGCGAAGGGCTGCTCTACGAGCGCCTGCCCGAAGCGGAGCGGGCTGCCGATCCGCTGATCTCGGCGTGCGAGGAGCTGTCGTTTCTGCGCTCGCGCTCGCCGCGGATGGTGTCGGAGCTCGCGGCCTTCTCCGGGCGCGTCTTCGAGCTCATGGGGATCGAGGAGACCGTCGACGAGCGCCGCCTGCGCGTCGCGGCGTGCCTGCTCTCCGACATCGGCTGGCGCGCCCACCCGGACTATCGCGGCGAGCAGAGCGTCGCGATCATCTCCAACGCCTCGTTCATCGGCGTCGACCACCACGGCCGGGCCTACCTGGCTCTGGCCGTCTACTACCGCCACTTCGGCCTCGTCGACGACGCGCTGTCGCCGCGCCTGCGCGAGCTCGCCACCACCCGCATCAAGGATCGCGCGCGCTGCCTCGGCGCGGTGCTGCGGCTCGCCTACGTGCTTGCGGCTTCGGCGCCCGGCGTGCTGCCGCGGATCTCTTTCGAGAGCGCCGGAGACAAGCTGGTGCTGCGGATTCCGCCGGAGCTCGCGGCGCTCGACGGGGAGGTGGTGCGCAAGCGCCTCGACCAGCTCGCCCGTCTCGGCGGGATGAGCGCCACGGTGGTGCTGGAAGGCTAGCCCGAGGCCGCGCCGTCGGCGGAGGCTCGCTGCGGTTGTGCGAATCCGTTTCACGTCGTTGTGACGGAAACCCGGCACGGTTAGATTTCCGCGGGGTCGCTTCGGAATCGGGCACCCGCAGATCATCAACCGGAGCCACCGCATGTCTGCAAAAACAACAATGGTCATCCTGGCCGGCTTGTTCGCTTGCGCCGGCGCCGTGTCGGCGCAGGCCGACATCGAGGCGAACCGCGCCAACGGCAAGTTCACCTGCCCCGGCTCGGCCGCCAAGCAGGACTGGATGCTGATCGGCACCAGCAGCGAGCCCTTCTATTGCAAGCTGAGCGTCAACAGCAGCAACAAGCTGAAGGGAAGCTGCTTCACCTCCGGCGAGCCCGACCTGACGATCAAGGCGAGCGGTTCGCTCTCCGTCGACAGCAAGTGCGACGTGAGCGGCGACATCACCTTCGATGCCGGCGAGGACGGCAGCAGCAAGGGCGACGTCACGGCGAACATGACGAAGAGCCAGACGACGATCATCGGCATCATCGTCAGCCCGAAGGGTTCGACCAAGGGGCAGTTCGGGACGTTCACCGCCATCCGGATGGAGCAGTGACGCCGCGCCCGCCGCGCTCGTCGTCGTCTTCGTCCCATCCGTTTCCGCCGAGGAAAGCCGCCATGAAACTTCCCGCCATCCTGCTGGCCGCCGGCGTCACCGCCGCGTTCGCCGGCTCTCCGGTCGTCGCCCAGGAGATCGAGGCCCAGAAGGGCTACAAGTGCCAGAGCAAGACGCTCGCCGCCGACTGGCTGGTCATCATTCACGGTGGCCCGAAGAACAGCTACTGCGACGTCTCGATCGACAAGAACGGCAAGATCCAGCAGTCCGAGTGCTTCGAGAAGAAGACCGACAAGGGTGTCGGCTCGTTCACGGGCACGCTGAGCATCACGAAGCGCTGCGCGATCACCGGCACGCTGACGTTCAAGCCGGCGTCGGGCAAGTCGTCGAGTGCGGACGCCGAATGGTACATGGACGCGGCGGGCACCAGCTTCGCTGGCATCATCAGCACCGATGAGGGCGACTTCGACACCGTTCAGGCGGTGCGGATGAAGTAGGCGGGCCACGGGCGTCCGTCGCGCCCGTGCGTCGGACAGCAAGCCAGCCTTCGACAGGACAGCCCTCGACAAGACAGCCCCGGGGACGACGCCTCGACAGGCGATCCCCGTTCAGGAGCAGAAGAATGCGCTCTCTCATCATTCTGGCGGCTGCGGTCGGCATGGCCGCGACAGTGCCCGCCCTGGCCCAGCAGGCCGGCGGCATCGAGCCGAACAAGCAGAAGTACAAGTGCACGTCGAAGGACGCCGTCGGCGACTGGTCGATGGTGTTCTTCGAGAAGCTGCCGATGCAGTGCACCTTCTCCGTCGACAAGAACCGCAAGATCACCACGTCCAGCTGCGTCGAGAAGAAGACCGACAAGCAGGTCGGGACGCTGGAAGGCAAGATCGTCGTCGACAAGAAGTGCACGGTGACCGCCAACCTGACGATCAAGGCGAAACAGGTGACGACGAACAGCAAGCTCGAGGCCTACATGACGTTCGACCAGACGGCGTTCACCGGCCTGCTGGTGGACAAGAAGTCGGACGCCTTCGTGGCGATCGCCGCCGTCCGCGCGAAGTAGGACTTCGTCGCCGGCGCATACGTCACCTGCCGCGGCCGCCCGAAGGGAGCGGCCGCGGGCTCGGCCGTAGGCTGGTCCGGATTGGAAAGCGGCCCGCTCGCGCCTGGAGGCGCCGGCGGGCGCGCGTCAGTCGGACGGCGGCAGGCCGCCGTCACCCGCGCCATTGTCGCCACGACCGTCGGCGGTGCCGACGCTGCCGGCGGCGTCGCCCTCGGGCTTGCGGCGGCGACGCTTGCGCCGCTTCGACGCTGCGGCGGGCGCCGCCGGCGCAGCCAGCGTATCGCCGTCGGCGCCGGAGCGCTCGAGCAGGACGATCCGTCCGCCGTTCATGGCGATCGCCGTGCGGCCGTTCTTGAGATCGAGCGCCGGCAGGCCGAAGAGGTCGCGGCGCCAGCCGGACAGCGCCGGCACGTCGGCGCCATCGGTGGCGGCGATGCGGTCGAGATCGTCGGATGTTGCGATCACTTTCGCAGCAACACCATGACGCTCGGCGACGAGCTTCAACAAGACCTTGAGAAGCTCCGCGGCGGCGCCACCGTTGCCCGTCGGCCGGTCGTTGTCGACGGGCGGCAGCTCCGGCAACGGACCGTCGAGGGCCCGGTTGACGAGGGCCACGAGCTCCGCACCAGACCGCGACCGCTCGAAGCCCTTCGGCACTGTGCGCAGGCCGGCGAGCTGCTCGGCGGTGCGCGGACGGCGGGTGGCGACCTCGCTGACGGCGTCGTCCTTGAGGACACGGCTGCGCGGCACGTCACGCGTCTGCGCCTCGCGCTCGCGCCAGCCCGCCACCGCCTGAAGCACCGCGAACTCCTCGCGCGACTTCGGCCGCGCCTTGAAGCGCGCCCACGCGGTCTCCGGCTCGACGCGGTAGGTGTCCGTCGACGTCAGGACCGCCATCTCCTCGGCGACCCAGTCGATGCGGCCGCTCTTCTCGAGCGACGCCCGCAGGTGCCGGTAGACGTCGCGCAGGTGCGTCACGTCGGCGAGCGCATAGTCGAGCTGCAGGTCCGACAGCGGCCGGCGCGACCAGTCGGTGAAACGGTGGGTTTTGTCGATGCGTCCGCCGGTGGTGCGGGCGACGAGCTGGTCGTAGGCGATCGAATCGCCGAAGCCGCAGACCATCGCGGCGATCTGGGTATCGAAGATCGGCGCCGGCACGAAACCGCCGCGGTGGTAGACGATTTCGATGTCCTGGCGACCCGCGTGAAAGACCTTCAGGACCGACGGGGTCCGCATCAGGTCGAGAAATGGTGTGAGATCCAGCCCCGGCGCCATCGCATCGACGATGACGGCATCATCGGGACTGGCGAGCTGTACCAGGCACAGCTTCGGCCAGAAGGTCGTTTCCCGCATGAATTCGGTGTCGACAGCGACGAACTCTGCCGTGCAAAGACGAGCGCAGACGTCGGCCAGCGCTTCGGTTGTCGTAATGGTTGCTATCATCGCCTCTGTTCATATCCGAGTGCGGAGGGGCTGTCGCCTCTGTCGCTCGACACGCGACAGCGGCAAGCGGTCGCCGTTGCCGGACGCACGAGGGAGGGCCTCGGGTTCGCTTTCTGCGTGGCGATCCAGCGCCGCGCTGGCTAGCTTCGGGACGCAAGCAGCGTCCGCGATTCCCGGCCGCGCGATGGTGGAAGTGGGGGCGCGCCGTGCGGATGCACCGCTCGATCGGGGTGGTCGGCCTGACGTTCGTCGCGGTCAGCGGCATCATCGGCTCCGGCTGGATGTTCGCACCGCTGCTGGCGGTGCAGCATGCCGGGCCGGCCGCCATGGTGGCCTGGATCGTCGGCGGCATCGCGATGTTCTTCATCGCCATCACCTTCGCGGAGATCTCGGCGATGCTGCCGGTGCCCGGCGGCATCGCGCGCGTGCCGCAGTTCAGCCACGGCAACGTCGTTGCGCTGGCGATGGGGTGGACGGCGTGGGTCGGCTACAACACGACGGCGCCGATCGAGGTGGAGGCGATGCTGCGCTACCTCGATCCGGGCTCCGGCTGGCTCTTCACCGCTCCCGGTTCCGGCACGCTGTCGTGGGGCGGCATCGCGCTGTCCGGCGGTCTGCTGGTGCTGTTCACCATCATCAACGCCGTCGGGGTAAAGTTCTTCACCTATGTGAACACGACGGTGACGTGGCTGAAGATCGGCATTCCGATCGTCATCGTCGCGACGCTGATCGCCTCCCGCTTCGAAACCTCGAACTTCACGGCCGGCGGCTCGTTCGCGCCGTTCGGCCTGCAGGGTGTGCTGGCGGCGATCTCTAGCGGCGGCGTGATCTTCTCCTATATCGGCTTCCGGCACGCGGTCGACATGGCCGGCGAGGCGCGCAATCCGGGCTTCACCGTGCCGATGGCACTGATGCTGTCGCTGCTGATCTGCTTCGGCGTCTATGGCGGCATCCAGCTTGCCTTCATCGGCGCGCTGGAGCCGGGCGCCGTCGCCGGCGGCTGGTCGCACCTCGCCCTCCCGGGTGACACCGGGCCGGTCGGCGCCGTGGCATCGGCACTCGGGATCCTCTGGCTTGTCAGCCTGCTCAACGCCGGGGCGGTCATCGGCCCGTTCGGCGGGGCGCTGGTCGCCGTCGGGTCGAATGCCCGCATCGCCTACGCGCTGGCCGAGGACGGGTTGTTTCCGCGCGTCATCGGCACGCTGTCCAGCCGCGGGGTGCCGTTGGCCGGCATGATCCTCAACCTGGTGGCCTCGACCGTCGTCTTCGTCGCGCTGCCGTTCGACGAAGTGGTCGAGCTCAACAGCTCCGCCATCGTGCTGTCGTTCGTCGTCGGACCGATCGCCGTGGTGGCGCTGCGCGCGCTGATGCCGGAGCGCAAGCGGCCGTTTCGCCTGCCGGCGGTCCACCTGATCGCCGCCACGGCCTTCGTCATCTCGACGCTCGTCGTCTACTGGAGCGGCTGGGACACGATCGTCCGGCTCGGCATCTGCCTCGCCGTCGGGGCGCTCGTGCTCGGCGTCGTCGCCCTGCGCAGCGACCGGCCGCCGCTCGATCTCGGCGAGGCGGCATGGCTGCTGCCCTATCTCGCGGGGATCGGCGTGATCTCCTACTTAGGAGCGTTCGGCGGGACCGGCGCGATCTCGTTCGGCTGGGACATGCTGGTCATCGCGATCTTCGCCATTGCCGTCTTCGCCGCCGCCGTGCGCAGCCGGCTCTCGCCGGAGAAGGCCGCCGCCTATCTGACCGAGGAGCATCGGCTGGAGCTCGACAGCTTGGACCGGCCGGCCGTCTGACCTCAGGGCAGGGACGCGGCGAGCATCTCCAGCGCCGTGGCGACCGTGGCCAGGCGGATCTCCGAGCGGGTTTGCGGGCCGTACCGCATTTCCCGGTGCGTCGTCGGCCCGTCCCGCATCGCGACGGCGAGGTGGACGAGGCCGACCGGCTTTGCCGCGGTGCCGCCGCCCGGCCCGGCGACCCCGGTGACGGCGACGGCGCGATCGGCGCGTGACCGTGCCAGCGCCCCCTCCGCCATCAGGCGCGCCACCGCCTCGCTGACGGCGCCGTCGCGCGAGATCACGGCCGCGTCGACCCCCAGGCACTCGGTCTTCGCCGTGTTGGAGTAGGTGACGAAGCCGCGCTCGACGACATCCGACGAGCCCGGCACCTCGGTCAGGACCGCGGCGATGAGGCCACCGGTGCATGATTCGGCGGTCGCCAGCATCAGGCCGGCCCGCCGGCAGCGGTCCAGCACCTGCGAAGCCGGTGCGAGCAGGGGGGCGATATCCGTCATCGCTCGTCTCCCGCATCGAACGGCAGGCGGACCGTCGCCGTCGCCAGCGCCGCGATGCCCTCGCGCCGGCCGGTGAAGCCGAGCCGCTCGCTGGTGGTCGCCTTCACCGCGACGCGCCCGATCGGCAGGTCGGTGATGGCGGCGATGCGGGCGCGCATCGCATCCCGGTGCGGGCCGATCTTCGGGGCCTCGCAGATGAAGGTGAGGTCGAGGTGGGCGATGCGGCCCCCGAGGGCGCGCACCCGCTCCACCGCCGCGACGAGAAACTGCGCCGAATCGGCGCCGCGCCAGCGGGCGTCCGTCGGCGGAAAGTGCGAGCCGATGTCGCCGTCGGCGATCGCCCCGAGGATCGCGTCCGTCAGGGCATGCAGGCCGACGTCCGCGTCCGAGTGACCCTCGAGCCCGCGCCCGTGCGGAACGGAGATGCCGCCGAGCGTCACCGCGTCACCGTCGCCGAAGGCGTGCACGTCGACGCCCTGGCCGACGCGCACGTCCGGCAGGTCGGCGAGGGCGAGGCGGGTGAGACGGTCGTCGGCGGCCGCCAGGTCCGCGGCGGTGGTGAGCTTGACGTTGCGCGGATCGCCTTCCACCAGCGTCACGGCGAGGCCGGCCCATTCGGCGACGGCGGCGTCGTCGGTGAGATCGGTTCGTCCCGCCTCCGCCGCCCGCAGGTGCGCCGCCATCAGCGCCGGGTAGCGAAAGCCCTGCGGAGTCTGCGCCGTCCACAGGCCGTCACGCGGGATCGTCTCGGAGATGCGGCGGCCGGCATCGGCGCGCTTGACGGTGTCGGTGACGGGGAGGGCGGCGATCGCCCCCTCGAAGCCGGCGAGCGCCGCGAGCACGCGGTCGATCACCGGCGCGGCGACGAACGGGCGAACCGCGTCATGGACCAGCACCAGGTCCGGCGGGTCGGCCGCCAGCGCCGCGAGGCCGTTGCGGACGGAGTGCTGCCGCGTCGCGCCGCCGTGGACGGGGGCGCGGAGCTTTGCGTGGGGCGTCACGGCAGCCGCGAAGGCGTCGTCGTCGTCGGCATGGATGACCGGCTGGATGACGGCTACCGCCGGGTGGGCGGCGAGGCGGGCGATCGTCTCGGCGATGACGGCGCGCCCGCCGACCGAGCGGTACTGCTTGGGGGCGTCGCCGGTGCCGGCCGAGGCGCGCGTGCCCCGTCCGCCGGCGACGACGACCACCGCCGCGCGCGCCATCTCACCGCCGCCGGTGCCCGTGGCGAGGCTCTGCACCTGTTCCACCGTCATGGTCCGCCCACATTCGCCAAGCCCATGACGGTGTAGGGCGGCGAGGCCGGGTTGGACAAGCCGCGCCCACCTTGATGCCGCAGTGGACAGGCCCACCGCAAACGTTGAACATTATCTGTGCATCATGTAGGGATGCTCAGTTGCTGAGCAGCGCCGAATGTCCCGAGAGCCCACAACCCCTCATCCCGCCCCGAACCTGAGCATCGGTCCCCGCGAAATCGTGGGGCGGTGCCTGCTCGCGCCGATGGCGGGGATCACCGATCTGCCCGTCCGGCGCCTCGCGTCGCGCCTCGGTGCCTCCCTCGTCGTCAGCGAGATGATCGCCGGCGAGGCACTCGCCAACGGCGAGGTCGAGGCGCGGCTGAAGGCCGAGCGCGGGGGCGTATCGCCACACGCGGTGCAGATCGCCGGGTGCACGGCCGACGCCATGAGCACCGCCGCCAAGATCGCCGAGGCGACCGGCGCCGACATCATCGACATCAACATGGGCTGCCCGGCCAAGCGGGTCGTCAACGGCTGGTCCGGCTCGGCGCTGATGCGCGAGCCCGACCATGCCCTGTCGCTGATCGAGGCGGTGGTGGCGGCGGTGAAGGTGCCGGTGACGGTGAAGATGCGGCTCGGCTGGGACGATGCGAGCCTGAACGCACCCGCCCTCGCGCACCGGGCCGAGCAGGCCGGTGTCGCCATGGTGACCGTGCACGGCCGCACGCGCTGCCAGTTCTACAAGGGTGCCGCCGACTGGGATGCGATCGCCGCGGTGAAGGCGGCCGTCACCATCCCCGTCGTCGCCAACGGAGATCTCACCACTGTGGAAGACGCTCCGACGATGCTGGCGCGCTCTGGCGCCGACGCCGTGATGATCGGCCGTGGCGCCCAGGGCCGGCCGTGGCTGCCGGGCGACGTGGCGCACTTCCTCGCCACCGGCGAGCGCCGGCCCGAGCCCGGGGCGGCCGAGCGGCGGGACATGCTGCTCGTCCAGTACGAGGAGATGCTGTCGCTCTATGGCCGCGCCCTCGGCGTGCGGATTGCCCGCAAGCACGTCGGCTGGAGCTTCGACGCCTGGCCGCGCACCGGCGCGCCGGCGCTCCGCAAGATCGCGATGACGTCTGAGGACCCGGCGACGGTGATGGGGCTGGTGGCCGCGTGGTTCGACGACGCGGCCGACGCGCAGGTGGCCGCCTGATGCAGGGACGCACCGGAAAGCCCACCGACCGACCGCCGACGCCGCCGCGCGCCGACCTCTCGGTCGAACTCCTCAACGCCCTGCCGCACCCGGTCATCTGCGTCGACGGCAAGAACGTCATCGTCGCGGCGAACGATGCCGCCGAGGCTTTCTTCCAGGCGAGCATCTCGGTGCTGCGGCGCCATGCGATCTCCGACTTCGTCCCCTTTGGCAGCCCGTTGCTCGCCCTGGTGTCGCAGGTGCGCGACCGCGCCGCGCCGGTCTCGGAATACCGCGTCGACATCGGCTCGCCCCGCCTCGGGCCGGACCGCATCGTCGACGTCTACGCCTCGCCGCTCGGCGAGCAGCCCGGCTCCGTCGTGGTGGTGCTGCAGGAGCGCACGATGGCCGAGAAGATCGGCCGGCAGCTGACGTCGCGGGGCGCCGCACGGACCGTCAGCGGACTTGCGGCCATGCTCGCCCACGAGATCCGCAACCCGCTCTCGGGCATTCGGGGCGCGGCGCAGCTTCTCGAGCAATCGGCCAACGAGGACGACCGCGCCCTGACGCGGCTGATCACCGAGGAGACCGACCGGATCGTGAAGCTCGTCGACCGGATGGAGGTCTTCTCCGACGAGCGGCCGATCGAGCGCGAGCCGGTGAACATCCACGCCGTCCTCGACCACGTGAAGCGGCTCGCCCAGTCGGGGTTCGCCCGCCACATCCGCATCGTCGAGGAGTATGACCCGTCGCTCCCGCCGGTCAGCGCCAACCGCGACCAGCTGGTGCAGGTGTTCCTCAACCTCCTGAAGAACGCGGCCGAGGCGATCGGCCATGATCCCGACGGCGAGATCGTGCTGACGACGGCGTTCCGCCCGGGCATCCGGCTGTCGGTGCCCGGCTCCAAGCAGCGCGTCAGCCTGCCGCTCGAATTCTGCGTGCGCGACAACGGCGCCGGCGTGTCCGAGGACCTGCTGCCCCACCTGTTCGACCCGTTCGTGACCACCAAGGTCAACGGCACCGGGCTCGGGCTGGCGCTGGTGGCGAAGATCGTCGGCGACCACGGCGGCATCATCGAGTGCGAATCGCAGCCGCGCCGGACCGTCTTCCGTATCCTGATGCCGGCGCACGCCGGCGGTGCAACGAGGACCCCTACGGGGTGACGTGGTGTCGATGAACGGCAAGATTCTCGTCGCGGACGACGACGCGGCCATCCGGACGGTCCTCAACCAGGCCCTGTCCCGGGCGGGCTATGAAGTGCGCCTCACCTCCAATGCCGCCACGCTCTGGCGCTGGGTCGCGCAAGGGGAGGGCGATCTCGTCATCACCGACGTGGTGATGCCGGACGAGAGCGCCTTCGACCTGTTGCCGCGCATCAAGAAGCTCAGGCCGGAGCTGCCGGTCGTGGTGATGAGCGCCCAGAACACCTTCATGACGGCGATCCGCGCCTCCGAGCGCGGCGCCTACGAATATCTGCCCAAGCCCTTCGACCTGAAGGAGCTCATCACCATCGTCGGCCGGGCGCTGGCCGAGCCGAAGACGCGGCGGCCGACGCTGCCGGAGGAGGAGCCGACCGAGCACATGCCGCTCGTCGGCCGCTCGCCGGCGATGCAGGACATCTACCGCATCCTCGCGCGGCTGATGCAGACCGACCTGACCGTGATGATCTCGGGCGAGTCCGGGACCGGCAAGGAACTGGTCGCCCGCGCCCTGCACGACTACGGCAAGCGGCGCAACGGTCCGTTCGTCGCCGTCAACATGGCGGCGATCCCGCGCGACCTCATCGAGTCGGAGCTGTTCGGCCACGAGAAGGGCGCCTTCACCGGCGCCTCCAGCCGCAATGCCGGTCGCTTCGAGCAGGCGGAGGGCGGCACGCTGTTCCTCGACGAGATCGGCGACATGCCGATGGAGGCGCAGACGCGGCTTCTGCGCGTGCTGCAGCAGGGCGAGTACACCACCGTCGGCGGCCGCATGCCGATCAAGACGAACGTCCGCATCGTCGCCGCCTCCAACAAGGACCTGCGGCTGCTGATCAACCAGGGGCTGTTCCGCGAGGACCTGTTCTTCCGGCTGAACGTCGTGCCGATCCGGCTGCCGCCGCTGCGCGAGCGCGCCGAGGACGTGCCCGACCTCGTCCGCCACTTCTTCACGCTGGCCGAGCGCGAGGGGCTGCCGTCGAAGCAGGTCGAGCCGGCGGCGCTCGACCGGCTGAAGCGCTACCGCTGGCCGGGCAACATCCGTGAGCTCGAGAACCTCGTGCGGCGGCTGGCGGCGCTCTATCCGCAGGACGTCATCAGCGCCGGGCTGATCGAGGCGGAGCTCGACCAGCCGGCCCTGACGCCGGGGCTCGAGGGCGGCGACCGCGACGAGACGCTGTCCGGCGCAGTGGAACGGCACCTGTCGGTCTATTTCGGCGAGTTCGGCGAGCGCCTGCCGCCGCCGGGCCTCTATCACCGCATCCTCAAGGACATCGAGTATCCGCTGCTGTCGGCGGCGCTGGCGGCGACGCGCGGCAACCAGATCAAGGCGGCCGAGCTTTTGGGCGTCAACCGCAACACCTTGCGCAAGAAGATCCGCGATCTCGACATCCAGGTGATGCGCTCGAGCCGCTGAGGCCTGCGGCCCGTCCCGACGCGGCAGTGCGCAGGGTTGATGCGCGCGCCGTTTTCGGCTAGCGACGCCCGGCGTGCGCACGCCCTGCGCCCAGCTCAAGGAATCCGCCCTTGTCCTCACGCGCTCTCGCCGACGAGCTGGTCGCGCTCGCCCTGTCCGCCGGGCGGGAGATCATGGCGATCTACGACGGCGACCAGGGCGCGGAGACGAAGGCGGACGGCTCACCGGTGACGGCGGCCGATACGGCGGCGGAGGCGGTGATCCTGGCGGGCCTGCGGCGGGTCGCGCCGGGCGTGCCGATCGTCGCGGAGGAAGAGGTCGCGGCCGGCCGCGTGCCGGAGATCGGCAGCCGGTTCTTCCTCGTCGATCCGCTCGACGGCACCAAGGAATTCATCAGCCGCAACGGCGAGTTCACCGTCAACATCGCCCTGATCGAGAACGGCGCGCCGGTGATGGGCGTCGTCTACGCACCGGCTTTGGGCGACATCTGCATCGGCACCGTGGGCGAGGGCGCCCGGTTCGCCCGTGTCGGCGCCGACGGCACCTGCGACTGGAGCGAGATCCGCGTCCGCCCGGTGCCGGCCGCCGGCCTCGACGTCGTCGCCAGCCGCTCGCACCTGACGGCGGAGACGAAGGCGTTCATCGACCGCTTCGTCGTTCGCGACATGGTCTCGGCCGGGTCGTCGCTGAAGTTCTGCCGCGTCGCCACCGGGTCGGCCGATCTCTACCCGCGGCTCGCCCGCACGATGGAGTGGGACACCGCCGCGGGCGATGCGGTGCTCAGGGCCGCCGGTGGCCGCGTCACCACCGTCGACGGCGCGCTCTTGCTGTACGGCAAGCGCAACCAGGCGACGGATACCGATTTCGCGAACCCGTGGTTCGTGGCGGCGGGTGGGTTCGATCCCTTCGCGGAGACCGGCCGCCCGTCCTGATGCGGCCGCAATCTCTCCGCATTTCCTCCCGCGACCTCGAGAGCACCCAGCGCAAGGCGAATCTGCAGTGGCAGTCGACCGATATTCCCATCTGAAGCGGCTCGAAGACGAGAGCATCCACATCATCCGCGAAGTCGCGGCTGAGTTCCGCAACCCGGTCATGCTCTATTCGATCGGCAAGGACTCGTCGGTGATGCTGCATCTCGCGATGAAGGCGTTCTATCCGTCGAAGCCGCCGTTCCCGCTGCTCCACGTCGACACCACCTGGAAGTTCCGGGAGATGATCCGCTTTCGCGACGACACCGCGAAGCGCCTTGGCCTGCAGCTCCTGACGCACAGCAACCAGGACGGCCTGCGGCAGAACATCAACCCGTTCGACCACGGCTCGTCCTACTACACCCACGTCATGAAGACCGAGGCGCTGAAGCAGGCGCTGACGTCCTACGGCTTCGACGCCGCCTTCGGTGGCGCCCGCCGCGACGAGGAGAAGAGCCGCGCCAAGGAGCGCGTCTTCTCGTTCCGCACGGCCGCCCACGGCTGGGACCCGAAGAACCAGCGCCCGGAGCTCTGGCACCTCTACAACGGCCGCATCGCCAAGGGCGAATCGATCCGCGTCTTCCCGCTGTCGAACTGGACCGAGCTCGACATCTGGCAATACATCCTCGCCGAGGACATCCCGATCGTGCCGCTCTACTACGCCGCGATGCGGCCGGTGGTGGAGCGCGACGGCATGCTGATCATGGTCGATGACGATCGCATCCCGATGCGCGAGGGGGAGAAGCCGGTCGAGAAGATGGTGCGTTTCCGCACCCTCGGTTGCTACCCGCTGACGGCGGCGATCGAATCGCCAGCGACGACGCTACCGGAAATCGTCCGTGAGATGCTGATCGCCCGCACATCCGAGCGTTCCGGCCGGCTGATCGACCACGACGAGTCCGGGTCGATGGAGAAGAAGAAGCGCGAGGGGTATTTCTGATGGCTCACGCTGCGAGCAAGCTCGACCCCGCCGCCTTCACCGACTATCTGGCCGCCCAGGAGCGCAAGGGTCTCCTGCGCTTCCTCACCTGCGGCAGCGTCGACGACGGCAAGTCGACCCTGATCGGCCGCCTGCTCTATGACAGCAAGCTGATCTTCGAGGACCAGCTGCTGACGCTCGAGCGCGACAGCCGCAAGCACGGCACCACCGGCGAGGACTTCGACTTCGCACTCCTCGTCGACGGCCTCGAGGCCGAGCGCGAGCAGGGCATCACCATCGACGTCGCCTACCGCTTCTTCACCACCGAGAAGCGCAAGTTCATCGTCGCCGACACCCCCGGCCACGAGCAGTATACCCGCAACATGGCGACCGGCGCCTCGACGGCCGACCTCGCGGTGCTGCTGGTCGACGCCCGCTTCGGCGTCGTCACGCAGACGCGGCGGCACGCCTTCATCGCCTCGCTGCTCGGCATCCGCCACGTCGTGCTGGCGGTGAACAAGATCGACCTCGTCGACTTCGACCAGGCGCGCTACGACGCCATCCGCCAGGACTTCGAGACGTTCGCCGCCTCGTTCGGCTTCGACACGCAGGTGGCGATCCCGATCTCGGCCCGCTTCGGCGACAACGTCACGACGCGGAGCGACCGCACCCCCTGGTACACCGGCCCGATCCTGATCGAGCATCTGGAGACGGTCGAGGTCGGTGACGACCTGAAGAGCCGTCCGTTCCGCATGTCTGTGCAGTGGGTGAATCGCCCGAACCTCGACTTCCGCGGCTTCTCCGGCACGATCGCGAGCGGCAGCGTGCGGCCGGGCGACAGCGTCGTCGCCGCCACCTCCGGGCGCCGCACGACGGTGAAGCGCATCGTCACGATGGACGGCGACCTCACCGAGGCGCACGCCGGCGAGGCGGTGACGCTGACGCTCGCCGACGAGATCGACCTGTCGCGCGGCGACGTCATCGCCGCCGCCGACGCCCGGCCGGAAGTGACGGACCAGTTCGCGGCACACGTCGTCTGGATGAGCGACGCGCCGCTGTTCCCGGGCCGCCCCTATCTCATCAAGGTAGGCACCAAGACGGTCACCGGGTCGGTGACGGAGATCAAGCACAAGGTCGACGTCAACACCTTCGAGCACCTGGCGGCGAAGGAGCTCCACCTCAACGAGGTCGGCTTCTGCAATCTGTCGCTGTCGGCGCCGATCGCCTTCGACCCCTACGAGGCGAACCGCGAGACGGGCTCGTTCATCGTCGTCGACCGGCTGACCAATGCCACCGTCGCCGCCGGCATGATCTGGTTCGGCCTGCGCCGCGCCACCAACATCCACCTGCAGGCGATCGATACCGGCAAGCTCGCCCGGGCGGCCCTCAAGGGCCAGCACCCGGCGATCCTGTGGTTCACCGGCCTGTCCGGCTCCGGCAAGTCGACGATCGCCAACCTTGTCGAGAAGCGGCTGCATTCGATGGGCCGGCACACCTACGTGCTGGACGGCGACAACGTCCGCCACGGCCTCAACCGCGACCTCGGCTTCACCGACGCCGACCGCGTCGAGAACATCCGGCGCGTCGCGGAGACGGCGAAGCTGTTCGTCGATGCCGGCCTGATCGTGCTCGTCTCGTTCATCTCGCCGTTCCGGGCGGAGCGTCGCATGGCGCGCGACCTCGTGGATGACGGGGAGTTCGTCGAGGTCTACGTCGACACGCCGATCGAGATCTGCCGGCAGCGCGACCCGAAGGGGCTCTACGCCAAGGCCGAAGCCGGCCAGATCAAGAACTTCACCGGCATCGACAGCCCCTATGAGGCGCCCGAGCAGGCGGAAATCCACCTGATGACCTCGCAGGCACCGGCCGAGATGATGGCCGAGCGCGTCGTCGACTATCTGCGCGAGCACCGCCTGATCGACTGATCTGGCGCCGCCGCGACCATGGAAAAGGCCCGCCGGAGCGATCCGGCGGGCCTCTTCATTTGCGCGATGTCGAGGTGAAGTGCCGCCCGTCAGCCTTGGCCGCGACGGGCGAGGAAGTCGAGCAGCACCGGGTAGTAGCGCTCCGGCTCCTCGTAGAACGGCATGTGGCTCGAGTTCGGGAAGACGTGCAGCTCGGCGTCGGGCAGGGCACGTTTCATCCGCGCCGCGCAGGCCGGCGTCAGCTCGTCGTGGTGGCCGACGGTGATCAGCACCGGCACGGTGATCCGCTGCAGGTCGGGGACGCGGTTCCAGTCCTTCAGGTTGCCGATGTAGAGGAACTCGTTCGGCCCCTGCATCGCCTCGTACGGGGCCATGTTCCAGTCGCCGAGCGAGCGCATGACGGGTGCCGGCCACTCCGGCAGCCGGCAGACGTGGCGGTGGTTGAGAAGCGTCACCGCCGCCTGATATTCGGGATGCGAGAGCGTGCCGTCGGCCTCGTGGGCGAGCATCATCGCCACCGTCTCAGAGCCGAGGGCACCGCGCAGCCGGTCGAGCTCGGTCGACAGATGCGGGATGTCGGCGACGGTGTTCTCGAGGATCAGCGTGCGCAGCGCCTCGGGGTGGGCGAGGGCATAGTCGATGGCGAGCCAGCCGCCCCAGGAGTGGCCCATCAGGTGGACCTTGCCGAGGCCGAGGGCGCGCCGGACGGTCTCGGTCTCCTCGACATAGCGGTCGATCGTCCAGAGCGCCGGGTCCGTCGGGCGATCCGCGGCGCCGCAGCCGAGCTGGTCGAAGGCGACGACGCGATAGCCCTGGTCGACGAGGCAGGAGTGCGCCTCGCGCAGATAGTCACACGGCAGTCCGGGACCGCCGTTCAGGCAGAAGACGACGTTGTCGCCGCTGCCGAACGAGTAGGCGACCACCGTGTGACCGTCGACGGCGACTTCGATGCGCTCGTCGGCGGGAATCTCGCGCCACATGCAGCCGCACTCCTGGGGTGTTGGAGGGAGGGGTCGAGGGGCGGCGCCGTGCCGCCCCTCCGGTCGGATCAGGCGATCTCGCGCAGGTGGTAGGACTTCGGCCGCGTCAGGCCTTCGATGCCGAGCCGCGACATCGTCGCGCCGCGGCCGGTGTCCTTGACGCCCGTCCAGGCGAGGCCGGGGTCGACATAGTCGCAGCGGTTCATGAAGACCGTGCCGGTCTCGACCTGGTCGCCGATCGCCTCGGCCGCGTCGATGTCCTTCGTCCAGATCGAGGCGGTCAGGCCGTAGGGGCTGTCGTTCATCAGGCGAAGGGCCTCCTCGTCGGACGACACCTTCATGATGCCGACGACAGGGCCGAAGCTCTCCTCCATCATCACCGACATGGAGTGGTCGACCTCGGTCAGCACCTGCGGCATCAGGTAGGGCGTGCCGGGGCGGTCGGCCGGGAAGCGCTCGTGGCCGATGTGCGCCCGGGCCCCCTTGGCGATGGCCTCGGCGGTCTGGGCGCGGACGACGTCAGCAAAGCGCGTCGCCGCCATCGGGCCGAGGGTCGTCGCGTCGTCGAGCGGATTGCCGAGCACGTACTTGTTGGTGAGATCGACAAAGGCATCGACGAAGCGGTCATAGAGGCTGTCGTGCACGTAGATACGCTCGATGCCGCAGCAGCACTGGCCGGAATTGTAGAAGGTGCCGTCGACGACGTTCTCGACCGTGAAGTCGAAGTCGGCATCGGCGCGCACGTAGGCCGGGTCCTTGCCGCCGAGCTCGAGCCCGAGGCTGGCGAAGGTTCCGGCGGCGGCGCGCTCGATCGCCTTGCCGCCCGCCACCGAGCCGGTGAAGTTGACGTGGTCGACATTGCCCGAGCCGATGAGCTTCGCGGTCTCCTCGTGGCCGAGGGCGAGGTTCTGGAACAGCCCCTTCGGCACGCCGGCCCGGTCCATGGCGATCTGGAAGCGGTCACCGACGAGGATCGTCTGCGTCGCGTGCTTCAGGATGACGGCATTGCCGGCGAGAAGCGCCGGGACGATGCTGTTGACCGCCGTCAGGTAGGGGTAGTTCCACGGTGCCACGACCAGCACGATACCGGCCGGCACCCGCTTGATGAGACGGCGAAAGCCCGGCTTCGGCGTCGGTACGATGGGGGCGAGTGCGTCCTCGGCGATGTCGACCATGGCGCGGAGGCGCTCCTCGAACGGGCGCATCTCGCCGCCGAAGCGCACGGGGCGGCCCATCTGGAGGGCGAGCTCGGGCACGATCTCCTGGTTCTGCGCCTGCATCGCGGCCAGGAAATCGAGCATCTTGCGACCGCGCTCGGCGATCGGAACACGGGCCCATTCCGCCTGCGCGTGGCGTGCGGCGGAGATGGCTGCGTCGATCGCCGCGCTCGTCGCGGGCGTTCGGCGCGCCACTTCGCTGCCGTCGATCGGGGAGATGCAGACGATGTCGGACATGATGGCTGGCTCGCTTCCTTCGCTGTGACCCGGGTCTGTGCCCGCGCCCCTCCGAGCCGGGAGCCCGGGGAGTTGGACATTGCCCCGCTTCCGGGGCATCCGGCAATCCGGCACGCGCCGGAGTCGCGATTCGCCGGAGCCTCGGCAAATCCTCGGCGGGGCGACCGTGCGTGCGGCGGGCGAGGGAGCGTCAACGCCGGCCGGCCGACGCAGCGACGGCGGAATTTGCCAGATTTTGCCAAGCGCGGCTGTCTGACAACTCCTTGGAATCCTTCTCCTTTGTCTGCGAAAGGGCAGCCTTGCACTGCAAACGATTGCATGGCATGGTGCCGCCAGCCTTCAGGCTCGCCAGCGGAAAACGAGAGGCGCCCGACGACGCACTCCGCCGCCGGACAAGGGAGGAAGTCGCATGCTCCATCACATCAAGTACGCTGCCGCTGCCATCGCCCTGGGGGGTCTGACGCTGCCCGCCTCGGCCGTCGAGACCATCAACCTGACGATCGCGTCCAGCCACCCGCTGGCGATCCCGTGGGTCGGTCCGCTGAAGACGATCGTCGTCGACAAGTCCAACCAGCGCCTCGAGGCGATGGGGTCCAACTACCGCATCAACTGGACCGAGGCGTTCGGCGGCTCGCTGTATGGCTTCAACGACACCCTCGAGGCGGTCTCTGACGGCCTGACGGACATCGGCTGGATCGGTTCGCTGTTCGAGCCGGCCAAGCTGCCGCTCCAGAACATCATGTATTCGACGCCGTTCGCCACCTCCGACGTCGGCAAGACCGTCGCGGTGATGAACACGCTCAACCAGAAGAGCGAGGCGATGAAGGCCGAGTGGGAGGCGAACAACGTCGTCTTCCTCGGCGTCTGCGTCTCGGACGGCTACCACCTCTTCACGAAGAAGCCGATCACGAAGATCTCGGACCTCGACGGCCTGAAGATCCTCGGCGCCGCCTCGGCCGCGCCGTGGCTCGCCGGCACCAACGCGACGCTCGTCGCCACCGGCCTGCCGGCGCAGTATTCGCAGCTGCAGACCGGCGTCGGCGACGGCTCGCTGCTGATCGCCACCGGTGCCTGGCCGCTGAAGATCCACGAGGTCGCCCCCTACGTCACTCTGATCGACACCGGCCCGCTCACCTTCGGCGGCCTCGGCGTCAACAAGGACAAGTGGGAGACGCTGCCGGACGACGTGAAGAAGGTGCTGACCGAGCTCGGCAGCGAGTACAGCCTCGAGAACGCCCGCCTCATCGAGGAGCGCGCCGCGGCCGCCCTGACGCAGATGAAGGAAGGTGGCGCGACGATCTCCGAGCTGCCGCCCGAGGAGCGCAAGAAGTTCATCGACACGATGCCGAACGTCGCACTCACCTGGGTCGAGACGAACGAAAAGGGCGGCGTGCCGGCCCGGCAGATCATGAAGGACTTCATGGCCGAAATCCGCGCGCAGGGCGACACCCCCGGCCGCGACTGGGACGCCGGCCTCTGAGGCTGGCCTACCGCGGGTCAGGACTCGCGGCGAAGACGGCGCCGAGCGACAGCAGTTCGATGGGTAACCCGCGATGACCGACAAGACCGAGGGCGCAGCCGGCTGGCTGCGCCCTACCTATCTTGCCATTCCACAGGCGCTGTCCTGGATCGCCTCGTTCGCGATCCTCGTCATCATGCTGCTGATCTGCGCCGACATCGTCATGCGCGCAGGGTTCAGCCGGCCGATCAACGGTGCCACCGAGATCGTCTCGATGCTCATCGTGGCGTGCGTGTTCCTGCAGCTCGGCTCCAGCATCGGCGAGGGGCGTCTGGTGCGAGCCGACTTCCTGCACGGCCGCTGGACCGAAGGGCGGCCGGTCTTCGCCGCGGTCATCGACGTCATCGGGTATGCGATCGGCGCCTTCATCCTGGCCAAAGGCCTGATCTGGCTCTGGAACGATTTCTACAAGTCGTACCAGACGGGTGAGTTCATGGGCGCGGTCGGCGCCTACACCATCGCGGTGTGGCCGTTCTCGCTCGGCGTCGTCATCGGCTGCGCGGTGGCGCTGGCGGAAACGATCCGGGTCCTGTGCGGCAAGGCTGCGCCGATCATCAGCCTTCTCGGAGGTCGTGGCGAGCGTTCGTTCGCCCGCGACGGTCTGCCGACGCTCGCCCTCGCGGCGGCGATCCTGATCTTCCTGTTCGTCAACTTCCAGATGGGGCTGACACCGCTCGGCATCGGCTTCGTCTCCCTGGCGGGACTGCTCGCCTGCGTCGCCCTCGGTGTGCCGATCGCGTTCACCCTGCTCGGCCTGTCCTACATCGGCATCTGGCTCGCACGCGACAATCCGGTGATCGCCGACAACACCCTCGGCATCACCTTCTCCGGTGCGATCAAGTCCTACGAGTTCGGCGTCGTCCCGCTGTTCGTGATGATGGGGCTCATCCTGGACAAGGCGGATGTCGGTCGCGACGCGTTCTTCGTCGCTGTGACGTTGCTGCGGAAGGTGAAGGGGGGCCTCGGTATCGCGACGGTCGGCGCCAACGCCATCTTCGCCTCCATTACCGGGTCCTCGATCGCCTCGGCCGCCGTGTTCAGCCGCATCGCCGTGCCGCCGATGATCGAGAACGGCTACACCAAGCGCTTTGCCGTCGGCGTGGTCGCCGGGTCCTCCGTGCTCGGCATGCTCATTCCGCCGAGCCTGCTCCTCATCATCTACGGGCTGATCGCCGAGGTCTCGATCGGCAAGCTCTTCATCGCCGCCGTCGTGCCCGGTCTGATCCTCGCCGGCGCCTTTGCGCTCCTGAACTTTGGCCTGGCCCATTTCTGGCCTGCGTTCGTCGGAAAGGTGAACGACGACGTCGACACCCGGATGTCGGTGGGAGAGATGGTGCGGCGCCTGGCACCTGTCGTCGGCATCGTCGCCGTCGTCATGGGCGGCATCTACGCCGGCTTCTTCACGCCGACAGAGGCTGGCGCCGTCGGCACCTTCTTCGCCCTGATCGTCGGCTTCGCGCGCCGCAAGCTCTCCTGGCCGGTGCTGCGCTCCGTCGTCCTCGAGACCGGCTACGTCTCGACGACGATCCTCTTCCTCATCATCGCCGCCAACGTCTACGCCCGCATGCTGACGCTCTCCACCATCCCGATGGAGATGACCGGCATCCTGGCGAACTCCGACCTCGGCATGGTTGGTTTCCTGGCGATCTACTTCGTCATCGTGCTGATCCTCGGCATGTTGCTCGACTCGACGTCGATCATGCTGATCATGTTGCCGATCGTCATTCCGATCGTCAGCGTGCTGGGCGGCGACCTCATCTGGTTCGGCATCGTCTCCGTTGTCGCGATCGAGATCGGACTGATTACACCGCCCTTCGGCCTCGCAGTGTTCGTCGTGAAGGGGTCGTTCCCACCGAATTTCGTCACGCTCGGCGACATCTTCTCGGGCGCGTTGCCATTCGTGTTGACGATGATTCTCGTCACAATTCTCCTGATGGCGGTGCCGTGGCTCAGCCTGATGTTCGTATGATCCGTCCAGAGGAGCTTCGTCGGTGACCCACACGCTGATCAAGGGCGGCGCCGTGCTGTCGATGGATCCCGCCATCGGCGACCTCGCCGTCGGCGACGTCCTGATCGACGGCGACCGCATCTCCGCAGTCGGGCCGTCCCTCGACGTGCCTCCAGGCACGACGGTGATCGATGCGACGGGGATGATCGTCGCCCCTGGCTTCGTCAACTCGCACATGCACACCTGGCAGACGGGCCTGCGCGGCCTCGCCGCCGACTGGACCATCCCGCAATATCTGCGGGCCGTGCACGCCGGGCTCGCCACGCACTTCCGGCCCGACGACATCGGCATCGCCAACTATGTCGGTGCGCTGTCGCAGCTGTCGGCGGGGACGACCACCCTCGTCGACTGGTGCCACAACAACCCGACCCCGGACCACACCGACGCCGCCATCGACGGGCTGGAGCGCTCCGGCATCCGCGCGCTGTTCCTGCACGGGTCGCCGAAGCCCGACCCGAAGGAGGGGCAGCGCCACTTCAGCGAGGTGCCGATGCCGCGGGCGGAGGTCGAGCGGCTGGCGAAAGGCCGGCTGTCGGACCGTTCGGCGCGCGTCACCCTCGGGCTCGCGATCCTCGGGCCGGGGCTGTCGATCTACGACGTCTGCCAGGCCGACCATCGCCTCGCCCGCGAGTACGGGCTGCACGCCAGCATGCACGTCAGCGGCGGACCGATGAAGGCACCCGACGGGTTCGAGCGGCTTCTGGGCGAGGGTGTCCTCGACGCGACCGTCAACATCGTCCACGGCAACAGCCTGAAGGACGAGACGCTGCAGCGCCTCGTCGATGCCGGCGTCACCTTCAGCGTCACCGCCGAGGTGGAACTGCAGATGGGCTTCGGCTGGCCGCTGACGGGGCGCCTGCGCGATCTCGGCTCGCGCGTCGCCATCGGGTCCGACGTCGAGACGGCGATCTCCAGCGACATGTTCGCCGTCACCCGCGCGACGCTGCAGGCGCAGCGCCACGGCGACGCCCTCGATGCCCTGAGGGCGAACGGCATGCCGCCGTCGGAAGTCACCATCACCTGCCGCGAGGCGCTCGCGTGGGCGACGATTGACGGCGCCCACATGGCGGGCATGGCCGACCGTGTCGGCTCGCTGACGCCGGGCAAGCAGGCCGACGTCATTCTCGTCGACCGCCGCGACATCGGCCTATGGTCGACCCAGGATCTCGCCGCGACGATGGTGCTGCATGCCGGGCCGCGCGACGTCGATACCGTCATCGTCGCCGGCGAGGTGAAGAAGCGCGGCAAGCGGCTGCTGGCCGAAGGGCTGGACGAGGCGCGCACGCGGCTGGAGGCGTCCGGCCACCGCATCCTGACCGACTTCAACGCCGCCCGGACCGCTGCGCACGCCTGAGCGTGCGCAGCGAGCGGACCAGTCGCGCGCGCCCGGGCGAACGCCGGGACTGCGCCGTCAGTTCTTCAGCCGGTAGCCGGTCTTGAAGATCCACCAGACGGTGACGAGGCAGAGGCCGAGGAAGCCGAGGGTCATCACCAGGCTGACGCCGATGCCGACGTCGGCCGTGCCGGTGAAGCTCCAGCGGAAGCCGCTGATCAGGTAGACGACCGGATTGAACAGCGAGATCGTCCGCCACACCGGCGGCAGCATGTCGATCGAGTAGAACGTGCCGCCGAGGAAGGTGAGGGGGGTGACCACCAGCATCGGCACGAACTGCAGCTTCTCGAAGCCGTCCGCCCAGATGCCGATGATGAAGCCGAACAGGCTGAAGGTGATGGCGGTAAGCAGCAGGAAGCCGACCATCCACAGCGGATGCTCGAGCCGCATCGGCACGAAGAACGCCGCCGTGATCAGGATGATGACGCCGAGCATCGCCGATTTCGTCGCCGCCGCACCGACATAGCCGATCACCACCTCGACGAACGACACCGGCGCCGACAACAGCTCGTAGATCGTGCCGGTGAAGCGCGGGAAGTAGATGCCGAACGAGGCGTTGGCGATGCTCTGGGTCAGCAGCGTCAGCATGACCAGTCCCGGCACGATGAAGGTGCCGTAGGGGACGCCATCGACCTCCTGCATGCGCGAGCCGATCGCCGCGCCGAAGACGACGAAATAGAGCGACGTCGAGATCACCGGCGAGACGATGCTCTGCCACACCGTGCGGAAGGCGCGTGCCATCTCGAACTTGTAGATGGCCTTGATGGCGTGGATGTTCATTTCGCCTCCCGCACCAGGCTGACGAAGATTTCTTCGAGCGAGCTCTGCTCGGTGCGCAAGTCGCGGAACGTGATGCCCTCCGCGGCCAGCGCCTGCAGGAGGCGCGTGATGCCCGTCCGCTCGGCGGTGGTGTCGTAGGTGTAGACGAGTTCCGTGCCCTCGGCGGCGAGCGTCAGCCCGAACGGATTGAGCGAGGGCGGCACGGCCGTGACGGGCGTCGTCAGCTGGATCGCCAGCGTCTTCTTGCCGAGCTTCGTCATCAGCACGGTCTTCTCCTCGACGACGATCAGCTCGCCCTTGGCGATGACGCCGATGCGGTCGGCCATCTCCTCCGCCTCTTCGAGGTAGTGCGTCGTCAGGATGATCGTCACGCCGGCGTCCCGCAGTCCGCGGACGACCTCCCACATGTCGCGGCGCAGCTCGACGTCGACGCCGGCCGAGGGCTCGTCGAGAAACAGGATGTCCGGCTCGTGCGACAGCGCCTTGGCGATGAGCACGCGCCGCTTCATGCCGCCCGACAGGGTCATGATCTTGCTGTCGCGCTTCTCCCACAGCGACAGCTGCCGCAGGATCGTCTCGATCTTGGCCGGGTTGGCGGGCCTGCCGAAGAGGCCGCGCGAAAAGCTCACCGTCGCCCAGACGGTCTCGAAGGCGTCCGCCGTCAGTTCCTGCGGCACGAGGCCGATCCGCGCGCGGACGGCGCGGTAGTCTCGGACGGCGTCGAGGCCGTCGATGGTGACGCTGCCCGTCGTGGCGTTGACGAGGCCGCAGACGATGGAGATGAGCGTGGTCTTGCCGGCGCCGTTCGGGCCGAGCAGGGCGAAGATCTCACCACGACGGATGGCGAGATCGACCGACTTCAGGGCCGTGAGGCCGGACGCGTAGGTCTTCGAGAGACCTGCGATGACCAGGATGGCGTCGTCCGGCGGGGACGCGGCGGGCGGAGGGGGGGTGAGGGACATGGCGGGAAGCTAACGTCCGAAGGCCCCCCCGCCGTCAACCCCCAGCCGTCGATCAACAGCGTTGCTGCCCAGCCGCCGGCGACGCACTATCGTCGCCCCGCCCACCCGTTCAGGACATCCCAGCGGAGCGACCCTGCCTTCATGCCGATTCCCGCCTCCCTCTCGGGGCTGACGATCCCCGTCGTCGCCGCTCCGATGTTCCTGGTGTCCGGTCCGGACCTCGTCATCGCCCAGTGCAGCGCCGGCATCGTCGGTGCGTTCCCGTCGCTGAACGCCCGGCCGGAGGCGATGCTCGCCGACTGGATCGCCCGCATCCGCGACGGCGTCGCGAGCTTCGAGGCGGCGCACCCGGAGCGGCGCGGGGCGCCCTTCGCGGTCAACCTCATCGTCAATCAGGCGAACGCGCGGCTCGCCCACGACACCGAGGTCTGCCTGCGCGAGCAGGTGCCGATCGTCATCACCAGCCTGCAGGCGCCCGGCGAGATCGTGCCGGCAGTGCATGCCTACGGCGGGCTCGTCTTCCATGACGTGACGACGGTGAGGCACGCCGAGAAGGCGGCCGAGGCGGGCGTCGACGGCATCGTGCTCGTCTGCGCGGGCGCCGGGGGGCACGCCGGCGCGATGAGCCCGTTCGCGCTGCTGCCGGAGGTGCGGAGGATCTTTCCCGGCACGATCCTGCTCGCCGGCGCGATCTCCACCGGCCAGGGCGTCTTCGCGGCGCGCGCCCTCGGGGCCGACCTCGCCTATCTCGGGACCCGCTTCATCGCCACCCGGGAATCGCTGGCGAGCGACGGCTACAAGCAGATGATCGTCCAGGCGGCGGCGAAGGATATCGTCTACACGCCCGAGTTCACCGGCGTCGCCGGCAACTACCTGCTGCCGAGCGTCACTGCCGCTGGCCTCGACCCCGCCGACCTGGCGTTGCCGGGGACGAGCAAGTCGTACCGCTCCCGCGACAAGTCCGGCGTGTCGGCCTGGCGCGACATCTGGAGCGCAGGGCAGGGGGTGGGAGCCATCGACGACGTGCCGACGGTGGCCGTGCTCGTCGACCGGTTGGCGGAGGAGTTCGCGGCGGCGCGGCAGGCGGCGTGCGGATGACCGAACACGAACGCGGCCGGTAAAGCGTTGTTCGGCATCGGGCGATCGGGCGCGGTCGCAGGCGGTCGAGGAGATGCATGACGAGCGCGAGCACCGAGCGACGGCCGTTGATGGCTGCCGACAGCCGGTGGCGACCGACGCGGCGGGCCTTCGTCGGTGGCCTCGCGGCGCTGCTCGTCCTGCGGCCTGGGCGGAGCGAGGCGCTCGTCGCCGCCCCTGCGCGGTTCGACCTCGATCCGGGTGGCCGGGGGGATTCCGCCGCCGGCATCACCCAGGCGATCGAGGAGGCCGCCCGCAGCGGACGCCCGGTGGTGTTTCCAGCCGGCGTCTATTCCTACGACAGCGCCCCCATCGCGTTGACGGGCCTCGGCGACGTCACCGTCACCTGCGAGCCCGGCGTCGTCTTTAGGGATCGCGGCCGCATGGTGACCGGGCCTGACGGCGAAGCATTCCAGCTGCCGTGGGGCTTCGGCTTCAGCGACTGCACCGGGGCGATCGACTGGACGGGGGGCATCTTCGAGAGCCTGGGCGCCACCCTGCGTGGCAGTTCCCGCGGTAGCTTCGGTGCCGACAATTTCCACCTGCGCCGGCCCGTCCTCGGGTTCGAGCGGTGCACGGGAAAGGTACGCCTCCGCGGCGTCGGCCATCAGGGGAGCCCGGGACGCGGGATTGCCGGCGCCGACAGGGCCGGGATCGTCCGCGCCCTCGGCCTCGATCCGACGCCGAACCAGTACGCCGCGATGACCGGCCGGGGAGCCTTCTTCTTCGCCTACGACTGCCCCGACATCCGCCGGGAGGATTGCTTCCTCGTCCCGGACACCTGTGCGCGCGAGCAGGTGATCTTCGTCGGCTGCAGCGGCGGCTGGCGCAAAGAGACGTCGCTCTCCGACGGTCAGAACATGGCGTCGCTCGGAAAGATCATCGGCTGCCGCGACTTCGACCTCGGCGGCTTCAAGGTGCGTGACACGACGCCGGCCTCGATGGTCGACATCATCGGCGACAACATCACCTTCACAGACTCCGACTTCGACTGCCCGAACAGCAAGGCCTGCGACGTCTCGCACGAATGGGGGCCGGCCAATCAGCCTTCGTCCGGCATCCGCATCGAAGGCCTCCGCTCGACCGGCCGCGGCGTCATCAATGCGACGGTCAAGTCCACGCCGGCGCAGGTCGCCGCCGCACCCATCACCGGACTGCTGATCCGTGACTGCCGGTTCAACATCGGCCGCACCGACTTCAGCAAGGACGCGTCGATGCAGTTGCGCGGCATCATCGACGTCACCATCGAGGCGATGGCCTTCGAGAACGAGAGCCCGTGCGGCTACGGCCACCAGGGGGCGGGCGGCCGATCGGTGCGGGTGCGGGATTGCTCGATGGTCTGGACGCTGGCGGCCGATGCGCTCGACCACAGTAACCGCCAGCTGATCTCGAGCGGCCTCAACACCTACGAGCGCTGCACGATCAACGCGAACACCTCGAAGACGGACGACGGCGGCGGGCTCGCACGCCTTCCTCTCTCAGGCAGTGGCCTCGGCGGTCGCCACGTGCTGCAGGGCGGCGGGATCACCGACACGCATCTCGCCATCGTCGGAGGCGCCGTCGTCGAGCTTCAGGGCGTCGCGCTGGCGCGCTGCACCTGGACGGTGGAGGACGGTTCGATCGCCTTCACCAACTGCACGCTCGACGGCCAGCCGCTCGCCGACGGCACCGTCGGGCCGGGCTGACGCGTCAGGCCTTCCCGCGCGCCTCGCGGCGCTTGGCGTCGGCAAACCACGGGCAGACATCCGCGGCCACCGCGTGGTTGCCCGGCAGCACCTCCACCGGATAGCGCACGCCGCGCCTCGCGGCGTCGAAGCGCATCTCGCGGGCGCGCTCGCGGCCCTCGGGCGGCAACCAGGCTCGCTCGTGGCCCCACAGGCTCGGGCCGTCCGTCACCTGCACCGGCTCCCAGCTGTCGGGGTCGATGGAGGCGCCGCCCCAGCCGCACTCCACCATGAAGCCGGAGGGGCTGAAGGTGTAGAAGGACGTCATGTGATCGTTAATGTGCCGACCCAGCGTGGTGGCGATGCGGTCCGGCTGCTGCAGCGCGACGTCGTAGCCCTGGCCGAGATCGTCGAGGCTGAGATTTTCCAGCATCAGGTGGTGGATGCCGTTCTTGCCGGTCTCCAGCAGCGCCAAGCTGTGGTGGCGGGCGTTGATGTGGAAGAAGTAGACCCGGAACGGCGACAGCACGTAGTCGCTGAGCCGGAAGCCGAGAATGTCGGTGTAGAACGGCATCGCATCCTCGATGCGCTCCACCGTCATCACCGCATGGCCGACGCCGAGCGGGCCCGTGCGGAAGCCCGAGATGTTGCGGCCGGGCTGGAACGGCTCGTCGGCGACCTCCGGGCCGTGGAAGACCTCCAGCCGATTGCCGGCCGGGTCGGCGAAGACGATCAGGTCGTGGACCCGCCGCTGCGCCGCGAGCGCGGCCGAGCCCTGCGCCACGGCGACACCGTGCGCTTCGAGGCGTGCCGCAAAGGTATCGAGCGCCGCCGCGTCCGCCACCTCCCACCCGAAGCGATGGGGCGCGTCGTCGCCGTCCTTTTCTACGACGACGCGCTGCTTGCGATCGTCCATGCGGAACGTCAGGGCGGTGCGCGTGCGCTCCACGAGTTGCAGGCCCAGGAGGCGCGTTCCGTAGTCGGCCCAATCCTCGAGGTTGTCGGTGCGGATGCCGACATAGCCGAGTGCGGTGAGCGTCATGGCGAGCCTGCCCTTCCTCTCCCGCGGCCCGGGCGACCGCCCACGATCCGCATGAATTCTGTGCGCCGGCCGCGCCGTGGCGGGAGTGACGGCGAGACTCCGCCGCGGGCCGCAGATTGTCAACAATCCTGTTGACGAGATCACCGAGGCCGGCCACACCTGCAGTCGAACGCGAGAGGTGCCATGACGGCGGCGCAGGTGACCGAGGCGCGACCCGGACCGCAGACCGCCCGCAAGGCGGACGAGCGGCCGCAGGATCGCGTCTTCCAGGCGCTGAGGCGCGACGTGTTGCTCGGCAGGCTCAGACCGCGCGAGCGCCTCGTCGAGGAAGAGCTCGCCGCCCGTTTCGTCGTCGGCCGCTATGTCGTGCGGGCCGCGCTCGACGAGCTGTCGCGCATCGGCCTGGTCGCCCGCCGGCCGAACCGGGGCGTCGTCGTCTGCGACTATGATCCGACGGAGATCGAGCAGCTCTACGAGGTGCGCGAGACGCTGCAGCGGGCGGCGATCGCCCGCATGCCACTGCCGGCCCCCCGGTCGCTCGTCGACGAACTCACCGCGATCAACCGCGCCTACGCCGAGTGCCTCGCCCGCGGCGAGCTCGACGAGGTCGCCGAGGCGAACGCCGCCTTCCACCGCACGCTGTTCGGCGCCTGTGGCAATCCCTTCCTCGCCGCCGCCATCGAGCAGCACTGGGAGAAGTCGGCGCTGGTGCACGGTTACGCCATCGGCGTGCCAGCGCTCGCCGCGCGGTCGCATGACGACCACGCGGCGATGATCGCGTGCCTCGCGGCGGGCGAGCGGGACGAACTGGCCGATCTCTGCAGCCAGCACATGCGGCCATCCCTCGACGCCGTGCGGGCGAGCGGGCGGTCGCGGCTTTGACGCCTTTCGAAAGACGGGGAGCGCGATGACGAAGGCGACCATCCTCAAGGTGGACGAGATCCGCACCATCGCGCGCGGTGGCGGCATCCTCACCACGCCGCTGATGACGCACCACGTCCGCCCCGACGTGCGCTTCACCACGGGCATGAGCGTCTACCCGAAGGGGAAGGGCGCGCCGCTGCACCACCACAACTGCGACGAGCAGGTGACGCTGCTCGAGGGGGTGGGGGAGGTCGAGGTCGACGGCGCCGTCACGCCGCTGCGGCCCTACGACAGCACCTACATCGCCGCCGGACGGGTGCACGCCTTCCGCAACACCGGCGAGCAGCCGATGCGCATCCTGTGGATCTACTCGTCCGCGAAGGTCACCCGCACCTTCGCGGGCAGCGACGAGGAGGTCGAGCACCTTTCCGCCGCCGACCTGATGGGCTGAGAGCCCGAGCAACACCGCCCTCCCACCCGCGACGGGATGCCGTTCATGGATGTCTTCGAGGCCGTCGACACGCGGCTCGCCTGCCGTGCCTTCCTCGACCGGCCAGTGCCGGCCGAGACGCTGCGCGACCTCGTGGCGCGCGCCGGGCGATCGGCCTCCGGCAGCAACCTGCAGCCGTGGCGGCTCGCGGTGGTCACCGGCGCGGCGCTGAGCGGGTTGAAGGCGGTCGTCGCCGCCGACGTGGCGAACCGCGACCCGCGCCATACGCCGGCCGAATATCCGTTCGTGCCGGCGAACCTGTGGGAGCCCTATGTCGAGCGCAAGGACCATCATGGCGCCGAGCTCTACGGCGCGCTCGGCATTCCCCGCAGCGACGCCGAGGGTCGGCTTGGCCAGTACAAGCGCAACTTCGAGCTGTTCGGAGCGCCGGCCGCCGTCTTCGTGACGATGGATCGACGCTTCGGCGAGGGGCAGTGGGCCGACCTCGGCCTGTTCGTCGCCACGCTGATGATCCTCGCCCGCGGCTACGACCTCGATACCTGCCCGCAGCAGTCCTGGTCGCGCGTGCAGAGGCCGCTGTTCGACTATCTCGGGATCCCGGACAGCGAGATTTTGTACTGCGTCGTCGCCGTCGGCTACGGCGACCGCAGCCAGCCGGTCAACAGCTTCCGCTCGACCCGTGCCGACCCGGCCGAGTTCACCACCTACGTCGACGCCCCGCCCGCATCCGGCCGCGTTACGCCCTGACCGCGCCGCCCGAACCTCAGGAGCCCTCTTATGCGTCTCGCCACCTACCGCGCCGACGGTCGCGAAGCCGTCGGCGTCGTCCTCGACGACGACGTGCTGGACCTGGCGGCAGCCTTCGCCGCCGCCGGCCTCGCGGCGCCTCCCGCCGACATGCTGGCGCTGATCGCGGCGGGCCCTGCGGCGCTGGCGGACATCGGCCGTGCGATCGCGGCGGCGGGGACGGTCGGGCGCCGTCCGTTGTCGAGTGTGCAGTTGCTCGCGCCGATCCCGAACCCGCGCAAGAACGTCTTCTGCGTCGGCCGCAACTACAAGCTCCACATCGAGGAAGGCGCGCGGGCCCGCGGTGTCGAACCGTCATTCCCGACGGTGCCGGAGTTCTTTTCGAAGCCGCCGACCACGGTGATCGGGCCCGGTGCCGACATCCGTCTCGACAGCGCGCTGACGAAGCAGCTCGACTACGAGGTGGAACTCGCCATCGTCATCGGCACCACATGCCGCGATGTGGTGCCGGAGCAGGTGGACGACGTCGTCTTCGGCTACACCATCGCCAACGACGTGACGGCGCGCGACCTGCAGCGGGCCCACGGCCAGTGGTTCAAGGGCAAGGGTCTCGACACGACGCTGCCGTGCGGCCCGTGGATCGTCACCAAGGACGCGTTCGGGGACCCCGCCGGCCACCGGCTGTCGCTGTCCGTCAATGGCGAGGGTCGCCAGGACTCGACCATCGCCGACATGCTGTTCGACTGCCGGGAGATCGTCGTCAGCCTGTCGGCCGGCCTGACGCTGGAGCCGGGCGACATCATCTGCACCGGAACGCCGTCCGGGGTCGGCCTCGGCCTGTCGCCGCAGGTTTTCCTGAAGGACGGTGACGTCATCGAGTGCGAGATCGACGGCATCGGCCGCCTGTCCAACCGCGTCGTCGACGTGCGACGCTCCTGAGGGCGCGACCGCGATGAAGGCAATCCTGATTCGACGGACCGGCGGCCCATCCGTGCTGGAGTGGACCGAGGTGCCGACGCCGCGGCCCGGGGCGGGCGAGGTGCTCGTCCGCGCCGAGGCGATCGGCGTCAACCGGCCGGACGTGCTGATCCGCAAGGGCGAGTATCCGTGGATGCCGCCCTTGCCGACGATCCCGGGCATCGAGATGTGCGGTGTCGTCGTCGAGGTCGGCGAGGGCGTCGGCGGCATCGCGCCGGGGGAGCGGGTCGTCGTCAGCGCCCGCGACCTGCCGACCCGCGGCGGCTGCTATGCCGAGTTCATCGCCGTTCCCGTCGCCGCCACCTACCGGGTGCCGGAGGGTTGCGACCCCGAGGCGGCCGCCTGTCTCGCCAACTACCAGGTCGCACACCTGCTTCTGACGGAAGCCGCGCGGGGGGCGACGGTGTCGTCCGTCTACGTCGCCGGCGCCTCCGGCGGGATCGGCAATGCGCTGGTCGAACTCGCCCACGCTGCCGGGCTCCGGGTGATCGCCGGTGTGGGCAGCGCCGCGAAGGTGGAGGCTGTCACCAGACTCGGCGCCGATGCGGTGATCGTCACGTCGGAGGGTGACGTGGTGGACGGCATTCTGTCGGCGACGGCAGGGCAGGGGGTCGATCTCGTCCTCGACCCGATCGGCGGCGCGACGCTCGCGGCGATGTTCGGTGCGCTGGCACCCTGCGGGCTGGTCGTCTCCTATGGGCGGCTGGCGGGACGAAAGCAGGAGGACATCTACGAGGCGATGTTCCGCCACCAGACCCGCAATCCCGGCTTCCGCCTCTTCACCATGCACGCCTTCGACGGCGCCAGCGAGGTCCGCCGCGGCGCGCTGCGGCACCTCCTGTCGCTGCTAGCCGAGGGGCGGATCGCACCGCCGGTCTTCGCGCGGATGCCGCTCGAGCAGGCGGCGGAGGCGCACGCCGTGATGGAATCGCGCACGATCGTGGGCAACATCGTCCTGAAGCCGTAGGCGCATCGCCGCGGCGCGAAGCGGATCGTGGCGACAGCCAACGAGCCGACGCGCGGCTCGCCGCCCTACATCAGGTTGGCGAGGCTCTCGGCCAGGTCGCGCAGGCCGAACGGCTTGTTGAGGATGCGGATTTCCAACGCCGCGTCCGACGGCACCTGGGCGTAGCCGGTGGCGAGGATGATCGGAAGGTCCGGCCGCAACGCCCGCGCCTCGGCGGCGAGCTGGAGCCCCGTCATCTGCGGCATCGCCTGGTCGGTGATCAGCACATCGATCTTCGCGCCACTGCGCAGCACTTCAAGGGCATCGCGGGCGGAGGTCGCCTCGATGACGCGATGGCCGAGCTCCTCCAGCATCATCACCGTGTTGAGCAGCACCAGGCCATCGTCGTCGACGGCGAGGGCCGCCAGTTGACGGCCTCGGCCGGCATCCGCGTCGTCGGTCGCGAGAGCCTGCGGAAGATCGGCCGTCGCGGGAGACGTCGCGGCAGGCAGCAGGATCTCTGCGGTCGTCCCCGAGCCGGGGCGACTGCGCAGGCGCAGGCACCCTCCCGATTGTTCTGCCATCCCGTGCACCATCGACAGGCCGAGGCCCGTCCCGCGTCCGACGCCCTTGGTCGTGTAGAACGGCTCCACGCACCGCGCGAGCGTTGCCTCGTCCATGCCCTCTCCATCATCTGACACCGCAATGCAGACATAGTCGACCGTGCCCGTTCCCGGCCCGCATATGTCGGTTCTGCTCTCTTCGCGAACGCTGATCGTGATGCGACCGCCATCGCCGACGGCATCGCGGGCGTTGGTGACGAGGTTGAGCAGCGCGAGCTCGAGTTGATTGGCGTCGGCCTGCACCGGCGGGGCATCCTCCGGCAGCGACCACTCGATGGTGATCCCCGGGCCCGCCGATCGGACGAGCAGGTCCCGGATGCTCCGGATCAGCTGCCGGACGTCGAGAAGCTCCGACTTCAGGGACTGCCGGCGGGCGAAGGCGAGCATGCGCTGCGTCAGCGCGACGCCCCGCTGGGCGCCCTGTATGGCGTTGTCGATCAGGACCCCGGTCCGCTGGTCGCCCGGCAGGCGGCGCTGCAGAAGCTCGAGGCTGCCCAGGACCGCCATCAGGAGATTGTTGAAGTCGTGCGCAACTCCGCCGGTCAGTTGCCCGATCGCCTCCATCTTCTGCGACTGCATCAGGGCCTCGCGGGCGAATTCGAGTGCGCGCTGTGCTTCCCGGCGCTCCGAAACGTCGCGGGTGACCTTGGCGAAGCCGATGACGTCGTCGTGCTCACCGAGGATGGGCTTGATGACGACATTCGCCCAGAATTCGGCGCCGCTCTTGCGGACGCGCAGGCCTTCCTTCTCGAAGCGACCCTCTCGGCAGGCTGTCGCCAGGGCCGCCTGAGGCTCTCCGCCGGCGATGCCTTCGGCGGTATAGAAGCGGGAGAAATGCTCACCGATTATCTCTTCGGCACGATACCCCTTGATGCGCTCCGCACCGAGATTCCAGCTCGCGACGTTGCCCAGTGGGTCGAGCATGTAGATGGCGTAGTCGGAGACGGTCTGCATCAGCAGTCGCAACTGCTCCTCGCTCTGGCGCAGCGTCTCGTAGGCGGCGCGACGTTCGGTCAGGTCGCGGGTGATCTTGGCAAAACCGACGAGCCCGCCGCCCTCGTCGAAGATCGGATCGATGACCACGTGCGCCCAGAAGCGGCTGCCGTCCTTGCGGATGCGCCAGCCCTCGGCCTCGAACTGGCCTTCGCCTGCCGCCGTGGCGAGAGCCCGGTCCGGCGTCCCGGCGAGGCGCTCGGCCTCCGGATAGAAGCGGGAGAAATGCTCGCCGATGATCTCATGGGCTTCGTAGCCCTTGAATCGGCGCGCGCCGGCGTTCCAGCTGGAGACGATGCCGTTCCGGTCGAGCATGTAGATGGCGTAGTCCGTCACCGCCTCGATGAGGAGTCGGTAGCGGCCGTCCTCGGACTGGGACGCCACGTAGCGGGCAGCCTTCTGCATTCTGTACTCTCGCCCGCTGCCGTTCCGCTCGCCCCCGGCGGGACCTTGGCCACGGGGAACGGCAGCGTCCGACGTTGGTTCCTCCGCGCCTTCGCAAGCTCTCGTGATCGGGTGGGAACTTTCCCCGGTCTCTCGCCGTTCGGCTGGCATCGGGAGGGACTTCGATGTCGGTGGCAACGATCACACCGTTGGCGATTACCCGTCGCCTGAAGACGACGGTACGGCAGGACGCGACGACGCCTGGCGTCTGGCGCGTGGAAGCGGTGGACTATGGTGGCAGCGGCATCGCGCAGCTCGCGGTCTTCGTCGGCGGCGACGCAGAGACGCGGGCGCGCGAGTATGCCCTGTGGAAGTATCGCCTGGCAGGGTGAGCTGAACCCGTCGCAACGGTCTCGTTGAGATGACGTGGCCGGCGCCCGAGGGGCGGCGGCCGCCTCGAGGCTCCTCGAGGCGAAGCCCCACCGCAGCGATCTCGACTGCATGACTGGCTGAGCTTATCGCCCAGTATTGGAAAAGCCGCCGCTCGATACTGATGCGGGCGTCCGGAACGCTGACCCCGCCCTGAGCCTGCCGGTCCCTCACAGCCTCCCCACTTGACAGCCCGATCCTCCGGCGCAACGATGAGAACGTTCTCGGAGAAGGTTCTCACAAGAGACCGCCGGCCTGGGGAGGGCGCATGGACACGGACGGGCATGCCGCCCTCGCGGTGCACGGGATTGCCAAATCCTACGGCGCGACGGTCGCCATCGAGCATCTCGACCTCGCCTTGCGAGCGGGGGAGGTGCACGCGCTGCTCGGTGAGAACGGCGCCGGCAAATCGACCCTGGTGAAGGTCTTGAGCGGCGTCGTGCAGCCGGACGCCGGCGCAATGACGATCTCCGGCACGCCCTTCCGTCCGCGCACCCTGCTCGAGTCCCGCGCCGGTGGTCTCGCCACGGCGTTCCAGGAACTCAGTCTGCTGCCCAACCTGACGGTGGCCGAGAACCTGATGCTGCCGCGCATGCCGCGTGGTCGCCTCGGGCTCGCTTCCGGCCGCGCCGCGCGGAGCGACGCGACCGGCATCCTCCACCGCTACGGGCTGGCGCGGATCGACGCGACGGCCCTCGTTGGCGCGCTGTCGTTGGCGGACCGGCAGCGGCTCGAGATTGTCCGGGCGATGGAGCACGCCACGCGGGTGCTGGTGCTCGACGAGCCGACGGCGGCGCTGTCGGAGGTCGACTGGCTGTTCGGGCTCGTCCGGCAGGCGACGGCCCGCGGCGTCGCCGTCCTCTACATCTCCCATCGCCTTGCCGAAGTCCGCGCCCTCTGCGGCCGCGCCACCGTGCTGCGCAACGGCCGCAGCATCGCCACCGTCGACTTCGCCGGGGCCTCGGACGGTGACATCTTCGAGATGATGGTCGGCCGCGCCGTGCGGTCCGACCGCCACGCCCGCCGCGCCACGGCCACAGGGCCGCTGGCGATGGAGGCCGACGGGCTCGCCGGTGGCGGCCTGAAGGACGCGACCTTCGCCCTGCGGAAGGGCGAGGTCCTCGCCGTCGCGGCCCTGGAGGGCCAGGGCCAGCGCGACCTCTTCCGCATGCTGGCGGGCCTTGCAACGCCGTCGGCCGGCACGATCCGCGTCGATGGTGAGGCGGTCGGCCCGCGCAGCCCGAAGGCGGCGCTGAAGGCGGGCGGCGGTGTCGCCTACCTGCCGGAGGAGCGCAAGACCGAAGGCATCCTGTCGAGCCTGACGACGGCCGGCAACATCACCCTGCCGGTGGCCGGGCGGATCGCCCGCGGCGGCTTCGTCTGGGGCGCACTCGAGGAGCGGGCGGCGGCCGGCGTCGCCGCCAGCGTCGACCTCGCCGAGCGCTACCTGTCCTTCCCGATCGGCGACCTCTCCGGCGGCAACCAGCAGAAGGCGCTGCTCGCCCGCACGCTTTTGACGGGTGCGCGCACGCTGCTCCTCTTCGACCCGACCCGCGGCGTCGACGTCGGCACCAAGCAGTCGATCTACGCCGCCATCCGCCGCTTCGCCGAGGAGGGTGGTTCGGTGCTGTTCTACTCGTCGGAGCTGCCCGAGATCATCGATCTCGCCGATCGCTGCCTCGTCCTCTATGGCGGCCGCATCTTCGCCGAGCACAGTGGCGACGACCTCGAGGAGCAGCGGCTGGTGACGTCGCTCGTCGGCCACCGCGGCGCCGAGGCGACAGCGGCTTCCGCCGCACGCGCGGTGCCGGCATGAGCGCGGCCGCCACCGCTGCCGTCGGTCCCGGCAAGAGCCCGTCGCGCTCGGGGCTGGCGCGCGGCCTCACCAGCGGCGCGGCGATCGTCGGCCTGCTCTACGTCGTCCTCTATGCCCTTTATGCGCTGTGGGAGCCGCGGGCGCTGTCGGCCTCGACCTTCACGAGCCTTGTCAACAACGCCGCGCCGCTCGCCATCGCCGCCGCCGGCGAGACCCTGGTGGTGCTGACGCGCGGCTTTGACCTCTCGGTCGCCGGCGTCGTCTCGCTGACCAACGTCTTCATGGCTGTCTATCCGATGGAAGGGCCGGGCGGGGCGGTCCTGAGCCTCCTCGGCTGCTGCGCCATCGGCGCGGTGGTCGGCGCCGTCAACGGCTGGCTCGTCGCCGTACTGCGCCTGCAGACGATCGCCGCCACGCTCGGCACCATGATCGTCTGCCAGGGCCTCGCCCTGGTGGTACTCGACGCCCCGGGGGGCATGGTCGCCGAATGGGTGAGCTACGAACTCACCGACCGGCTGTTCGGCGTCGTGCCGATCTCCGGGCTGGTGGTGCTGGCGGTCGCGCTGGTGTGGCTCGCCTTCTCCCGCACCGACACCGGCATCGGCCTCTATGCGGTCGGAGCCGACGAGCACGCGGCGATGCTGTCCGGCGTCTCGGTGCGGCGCATCCGCTTCGTCGCCTTCGTCGGCGCCGGCATGCTCTACGGCGTCGCCGGCTTCATGCTGAGCGCCCAGACGGCGACCGGCAATCCGAACGCCGGCGCACCGTTCCTGATGCTGGTCTTCGCGGCGGTGGCGCTCGGCGGCACCTCGCTGTCGGGCGGACGCGGCGGCCTCATCGGCTCGATCATCGGAGCCGGCAGCCTGATGCTCCTGCAGAAGGTGCTGTTCTCCGGCGGCGTGTCGTCGTTCTACACCGGCATCTTCCAGGGCTTCGTGCTGATCGCCGCCATCCTGTTCGGACGCGCCGTGCCGCGGCTTCTGGGAGCGAGCCGATGAGCGTCTCCCCGCACGTCGCCGAGCGTTTCGATGCGGCGGCCGACACCCGCCGCTCGGGCGGCATCGGCCGGGAGACGATCAACGGCATCGTCGTCTTCGCCCTCAGCATCCTACTCATCCTCGGCTCGCGCTTCGTCAGCCCGGCGCTCGGCTCGTGGAGCCAGGTTCTGACGGTGCTGACGCTCGCCTCCTTCCTCGTCGTGCTCGCCTTCGGGCAGGGGCTGGTGATCCTCGTCGGAGGCCTCGACCTGTCGATCCCCGCCCTGATCACCATCGGCGGCGTGCTGTCGACGACCTGGGTCGGCGCCGACAACCCCGGGGCCTGGTACCTGCTGCCGGCGATCCTGGGGGTGTGCTGCCTCTGCGGCGCCTTCAACGGCTTCGGCGTCACCGTCATGAAGATCCCGCCGTTCATCATGACGATGGCGACGTCGATCATCCTGGCCTCGGTGGCGCTCGGCTACACCAGCGGCACGCCGCGCGGCGCCTCGCCGGAGGTGCTGACGGTGCTGATGAAGTCGACGTGGCTCGGCATTCCGACGGTCGTCTACTTCGTCGTCCTGTTCGCGCTCGCCGGCTGGGTCGTACAGAGCCGCACAGTGCTGGGGCGGCGGCTTTACGCGGTCGGTGCCAATCCCGAGGCGGCGCGGGTCGCCGGCGTCTCGGTCGGCGCGGTGACGATGACGGCCTACGTCGTCAGTGCCGCCTGCGCCGGCTTCGTCGGCATGATGCTGGTCGGCTACGCCAACGGCGCGACGCTGCGCATGGGCGACAACTACATGCTGCCGTCGATCGCCGCCGTGGTGATCGGCGGCTCGTCGATCCTTGGCGGCCGCGGCAGCTTCGTCGGCACCGTCGGCGGCGCGGTGCTCTTGACGACGCTCGGCACCGTGATCTCGGCGATCGGCCTCGAGCAGGGTTGGCGCACCGTAATCGAGGGCGGGATCATCGTCGCCGCCCTGTTCTTCCTCAGAGAGGAGCTCTTCGCCCGGCTCAGACGGCCCGGGCGAGGCTGACGCAATCTGCGCGGCGAAGGCTGCCGCGCGGTGATGAGACCTGCGCGGCGGGAAGTGCCGCGTGCTTTTGAAGTCTGCGCGACGGGGTGCCGCCGCGCTTGGGTGAGAACGTTCTCACCATGAGGCCCGACTTCGGTCGGGATATCGGAAGGAGGAGACGCAAAATGACAAAGTGGAAAAGCGCGACCAGGGCCGTGGCGCTCGGCACAACGGCGCTGCTGGCCATCGCCGCCCTGACGGGCACCGCGAGCGCCCAGGACGCCGACAAGAAGTTCAAGATCTATCTGAGCCTCAGCTATTCCGGCAATTCCTGGCAGTCCGAGGCCGCCAACATCGTCAAGGCGCTGGCCGCGACGCCGCCCTACGACAAGCAGGTCGAGCTCATCGAGGTGATCTCGGGCACCGATCCGCAGGCGCAGATCTCCGCCTACGAGAGCATGATCGAGGCCGGTGCCGACGGCATCGTGTCGTTCCCGATCTCGTCGACCGCCCTCAACCGCACGATCAAGCGCGGCTGCGACGAGGGCGTGCTGTTCTTCAGCTACGACGCCACCGTCACCGAGCCGTGCGCCTACAACGTCAGCTACATCACGTCGGGCTTCGGCGAGAACACCGCCCAGGCGCTGGTCAACGAGCTCGGCGGCAAGGGCAAGATCTTCCTCAGCCGTGGTGTTCCCGGCAACTCGGTTGACAAGCGCCACACCGACGGCGCCATGCATATCTTCAACCAGTATCCCGGCATCGAGGTGGCCGCCGAATACTACTCCTACTGGGACGACCGCACGACCCAGCAGGAGACGGCCAAGGCGCTCGCCGCCCATCCGGACGTCGACGGCATCTGGGCCCAGGCGGGCGAGTACGGCGCCATCCAAGCTCTGCTCGACAAGGGCGGTGATCTCGTCCCGGTGGTCGGCGAGAACTCCAACGGCTTCCGGCTGGCGCTCGCCAACCCGGAAATGCAGGCGAAGGGCCTGAAGGGCGTGTCGTCCGGCTCGCCGCCGGCGCAGTCCGGCTACGCCTTCAAGCTGATGATGGAGATCCTCACCGGCAAGCGCGAGCTCGAGCCGACCAACATCCAGTACCCGCTGCCGTGGGTGCCAGCCGACAAGGTGAAGCTCTGCGAGGGCGACACCTTCGAGAACGGCTGCAACACCTTCCCCAACGGCAAGGTGCCCTCGTCTTTCGTCACCGAGGTGTTCAACCCCGAGCTGCTGCCGGAGCTCTCGCTCGCCTCCGCGCTCGAAGGCAAGCCGACGCCCGGCGCGACGATCCAGCCGCTGCCGGCCGACGTGACCAAGGCGCCGAACGAGCCCGGCATCAACTGCCAGCGCTGCGAGCCGCCGGCTGATCTCTACAAGCTGACGGATGTCGAACCGACCGTGCAGCCCTGACGACAACGGCGGACGGCTCCGGCCGTCCGCCGCCCCCTTCGAGACGAGGAATGACGATGCCCAACTATCTGAAGCGCGGTCTTGATACCGATGCGGTGGCGGCGAACGACGCAAAGGTCCGCGCCACGGTCGAAGGCATTCTCACCGACATCGAAAAGCGCGGCGACGCCGCCGTGCGCAACCTGTCCGAGCGGTTCGACAAGTGGTCGCCGGAAAGCTTCCGCCTGAGCGAGGCGGACATCGAGGCGGCAATGGCGAAAGTCTCGCCGCAGGACCTCGACGACATCCGCTTCGCCCAGGCGCAGGTGCGCAACTTCGCCGAGAAGCAGCGCGCCTGCATCCTCGACCTCGAGGTCGAGACGATGCCGGGCGTCGTCCTCGGCCACAGGAACATCCCGGTCAACGCCGTCGGCTGCTACGTGCCGGGCGGCAAGTACCCGATGGTCGCCTCCGCCCACATGAGCGTCGTCACCGCGAAGGTCGCCGGCGTCGAGCGCATCATCGCCTGCGCGCCGCCGTTCCAGGGCGGGCCGCATCCGGCGATCGTCGCCGCCATGCATCTCGCCGGGGCGAACGAGATCTACGTGCTCGGCGGCGTCCAGGCGATCGGCGCGATGGCGATCGGCACCGAGACCATCGCCCCCGTCGACATGCTGGTCGGCCCCGGCAACGCCTTCGTCGCCGAGGCGAAGCGCCAGCTCTACGGCCGCATCGGCATCGACCTGTTCGCCGGCCCGACCGAGACGCTGGTGATCGCCGACGACAGCGTCGACGGCGAGATCTGCGCCACCGACCTGCTCGGGCAGGCCGAGCACGGGCCGACCTCGCCGGCCGTCCTGCTCACCAATTCCGAGAAGCTCGCGCGCGACACGATGGCCGAGATCGAGCGCCAGCTCGCCGTGCTGCCGACCGCCGAGACCGCCCGCCAGGCGTGGAACGATTATGGCGAGGTGATCGTCTGCGAGAGCTACGAGGAGATGCTGTCCGAGGCCGACCGCATCGCCTCCGAGCACGTGCAGGTGATGACCCGCGATCCCGACTACTTCCTCGCCAACATGACCAACTACGGCGCGCTGTTCCTCGGCCCGCGTACGAACGTCGCCTATGGCGACAAGGTGATCGGCACCAACCACACGCTGCCGACGAAGAAGGCGGCGCGCTACACCGGTGGCTTGTGGGTCGGCAAGTTCATCAAGACGTGCACCTACCAGCGCGTCCTGACGAACGAGGCGAGCGCGCTCGTCGGCGAGGTGTGCTCGCGGCTGTGTATGCTGGAAGGCTTCCATGGCCACGCGGAGCAGGCGAACATCCGCGTTCGCCGCTTCGGCGGCCGCAACGCCGCCTGACGCCTGGAAGTCCCCGCAAACGAAGGGACCGCACACCCATGTCGAGCCTGGACACGCCCGCCCGCGAACGAGGCCGCAAGCCCCGGCTGACGGTCAAGGACCTCGCGCGCGACCTCGGCATGTCCGTGGCGACGGTCTCGCGGGCCTTCCATCCGCACGCCATCATCGCCCAGCAGACCCGCGATCTCGTGCTCGCCCGGGCGGCGGAGATCGGCTACCGCCCGAACCCCTTCGCCCGCAGCCTGATCACCAAGCGGACGAGCATCGTCGGCCTCGTCGTCTCCGACATCACCAACCCGTTCTATCCGGAGGTGGTGACGCGGCTGACGGAGGCGCTGCGGGCGATCGACATGAACGTCATGCTGGTGGCGGCCTCCGCCACCGGCGACATCGACGAAGCCGTGCGGCTGCTCCTCACCTATCAGCCCGACGTCACGATCATCCTCGCCTCGACGCTGTCGTCGGAGGCGCGACGTGAATGCGGCGAGGCGGGAACGCCGGTGGTGTTCTTCAACCGGCTGTCGAACGACGACAGTTCCTTCGGCGTCACCTGCGACAACATCCTCGGTGGTGCCCAGGTGGCAGACTTCCTGATCGACCGAGGCCACCGCCGCCTCGCCTACGTCGCCGCCCGGCCGGACGCCTCGACGAACGTTGAGCGGCGCAAGGGCTTCGTCGACCGCGCCATCGAGCGCGGCCTCGATCCGCCGCGCTGCATCGAGGCGGGGCTGTTCTCCTACGAGGCCGGCTACGCGGCCGCCCGCAGCTTCGCCGAACTCGAGCCGCGACCGGACGGCGTCTTCTGCGCCAACGACATTCTCGCCATCGGCTTCATGGACGGCGTCCGCCGGGAGCTCGGGCTCGCCATCCCCGAGGATCTCTCGGTGGTCGGCTTCGACGACGTGGCGATGGCGGCGTGGCCGTCGCACGCCTTGACGACGGTCCGCCAGCCGGTCGACGAGATGCTGCGGAGCACCGTCGAGATCGCCCGCAAGCTCGCCACCCACACGAGCGCCGAGCCGTTCGTGCAGCGCATTCCGCCGGCCGGGCTCGTCGAGCGCCTGACGACGCGCGACCGCAGGACGGCGGACCAGACGACGGGGGATCACCATGAGCGCTGATGCCGCCGGCCGGGCGCTGTTCGAGCGCGCCGTCACGATCCATCGCGAGGACTGCGCGGCGGTCGCCGGAGGCTTCGCGGCGAGCGACGCGACCGCGCCGATCGAAACGTCCGTGGCCCCCGACGCCCTCGTCGCGTACCGGCTCGGCGCCGCACAGGTCTTCGACACGCTGCGCTGCCTGATCGGCCAGATCTCCGGGCTGCTCATCCTCGTCAAGGTGAGCGGCCGCCGCGACATCCTCGACCTGCCCGATCTCGGGATCGCGGGTGAACGGCTCGCCACAGCCGAGGCGGCGATCGCCCGTCTTTCGGCACCGGGTGCGCTGGCGGCCCACAAGGCGCGTCTTGCTCGCGCGCAGCATCTGGTCGGCGAGAGCCTGGCCGCCTTCGTCGGCTGCGGAGAGGTTTCCGGCGGGGCCGCGGCGCTCGCGGAGGCATCCGAGCGGATCGCAACCGCCTACCAGACGCTGAAGGCCGCCTCCGACGTCGAGGCGGGACTGACGATGGTCGATTTCAGGCAGGCGTGCTGCACGTGCGCGTCCGCCCCAACAAGAGTAGCGGGAGGAAGACCATGAGCGACTATTCGATCTGGGTGCTCGAATACAGCTACGTCACCAATTATCACAAGAGCGGCGTTCTCTACGGCGCCCACAATCAGGGTTACGTCAAGCTTCCCTATTGCTATGCCCTCATCAAGGGCAAGGGCCACACCGCCATGGTCGATGTCGGCTACAACGACAAGGACTACGGCAAGGTGCTGGGCGACCGCTTCGGCGTCGAGAACTGGCGCTCGCCGAAGGTCGTCCTCGGCAGCATCGGGCTCGATCCGGCGGATGTCGACACGGTCTTCATCACCCACGCCCACTTCGACCACTTCGGCAATGTCGAGGACTTCCCGAAGGCGACGTTCTACATCCAGGAGCGCGAGATCGCGAAGTGGACGTGGGCGATGGCGCTGCCCGACCGGATGCGCTGGATGATGACGGCGGTGGACCCTGGCGACATCGTCCGCGGCCTCGACCTCGCCCGCCAGCGCCGCCTCGTCACCGTCGACGGCGCCAAGGCCGACGTCCTGCCCGGCGTCGACCTGCACGCCGCCTTCGACAGCCACACCTACGGCTCGATGTGGGTAACGGTGCGCAACGACGGCAAGACGGCCTCGTCGGACACCTGGGTGCTCGCCGGCGACCTCGTCTACGTCTTCGAGAACATCGAGGGCCCCGGTGGTGCCGTCGACGTCGCCGACCCGATCTATGTGCCGGTCGGTCTCGCCGTCGGCAGCCAGACCAACCTCGTGCTCGCCACCGAGGAGATGATGAAGCAGGTCGGCTACGAGTCCCGCCGCGTCATCCCGATCCACGAGGAGCGCCTGCGCGACCGCTTCCCCTCGCGCATCACCGAGGAGGGGCTCCGGATCACCGAGATCTGCCTCGCCGACGGCGAACCCTCGCGGGTGGCCTGAGCCATGGCCGACATCAGCAGGGTCGCCATCGTCGGCGCAGGTCTCGTCGGTTCGGGCTGGGCGATCGTCTTCGCCCGCGCCGGCATGACTGTGTGCGTGTTCGACGGCGAGGCGTCGATCCGCGCCTCGGTCCTCGGCCACATCGCCGCTTGCCTCGCCGAGCTCGCGGAAATCGGCCTCGTCGATGACGTCGAAGCGGTGCTCGGGCGCATCTCGGTGGCCGACACCCTCGCCGAGGCGCTGGCGGACGCCGATTATGTGCAGGAATCCGTGTTCGAGCGCACCGACGTGAAGACGGCCGTGTCGCTCGAGATCGACCGGGCGATGCGGCCGTACGCGATCGTCGGCAGCTCGAGTTCCGGCATTCCCGCCTCCGCCTTCACTGAGGGCTGCACGCACCGCGGCCGCTTCCTGATCGCCCACCCGGTGAACCCGCCGCACCTCGTGCCGGTGGTGGAACTGGTGCCGGCGCCGTGGACCGATCCGGACGTCGTGCCGGCGGTGCGGGACCTGATGGACCGGGTCGGCCAGGAGCCGGTGGTGGTCAACCGCGAGGTCGAGGGCTTCATCCTCAACCGCCTGCAGGGCGCCTTGCTCAACGAGGCGTGGGCGCTGTTCGAGGCGGGCTACGCCACCGCGGCCGACATCGACAAGACGGTCTCCCACGGCCTCGGCTACCGCTGGTCGTTCATGGGGCCGTTCGAGACCATCGATCTCAATGCGCCGGGCGGCGTGTCCGACTACGCGGCGCGGCTCGGCCCGCTCTATCACTCCGTCGCGCAAGACCGCACCGAGCCGCGGCCGTGGTCGCAGGACCTGATCGACCGGGTGACGGCCGAGCGCCGCGCGGCGCTTCCGGTGACGGGGCTTGCCGATCGTCGCGCCTGGCGCGACCGCAAGCTGATGCACCTCGTCGCCCACAAGCGCGGGGTGCCGGGGTGACGGCTGTGAGCGGTCCAGTCTCTGCCCTGCCGGACACCGCCTCCCGATCCTCGCTCCCCGGCGCGACCCCGCTCGCCGGCAAGGTCGCGGTGGTGACGGGCGGCGCCGGCGGCATCGGTGCCGCCATCGTGCGAACGCTGGCGGCGGCCGGCTGCACCGTCATCGTCGGTTACAACGCGTCGGGTGCCACCGCGCGCGCGCTCGCCGCCGGCCTGCCGGGGCGGGGCCACCGCGCGGCGCCGGCGCCGGTGACGGATTCGGCCGCCCTGGCGGCGCTCGCCGCGGACATCGAAGAGGAGCACGGCCGCCTCGACATCCTGGTCAACTGCGCCGGCATCACCAAGTTTGTCGCCCATGCCGACCTCGACGGGCTCGACGACGACCTCGTCGACCGCATCCTGTCGGTCAACGTCCGCGGCGTCATCGCCGCGACGCGGGCCTTCCGGCCGTTGCTCGCGCGCGAGGGGCGGGGGCTCGTCGTCAACATCTCCTCGATCGCCGGCACCTCGGCGATGGGCAGCAACATCGCCTACTGCGCCTCGAAGGCGGCTGTCGACAACCTCACGAAGTCGCTGGCGCGCGCCCTCGCGCCGGCGATCCGCGTCGTCTCGGTGGCCCCGGGCCTCGTCGACACCGAGTTCGTCAAGGGCCTCGACGAGGGCTGGCGCAACCGCCAGGTCGAACTGACGCCGCTCGGGCGTCTCTCCGATCCCAACGACGTCGCCAAGGCCGTGCTGGCGGTGGCGACGCTGCTGCCCTTCACCACGGGCGCGGTCCTCCCCGTCGACGGCGGGCGCCCGCTCGCCTGAGCCGCGCATGCCGCCCACGGCCGTCGAGCCGTTCCGCTCGCTGCTGACGGTACGACGGGACTTCGCCGGGGATCGCAATCAACCGACGGCATCGCCCTTGGGGTCGCTGCGGGCTTGGCCCGCGCGCAGGGCGAGGTGCATGCCCAGGAGCATCAGCGCCGCCGCGACCCAGAAAACCGGCGAAGGGCTCTCTCCGAACGCCACCATGCTCCAGACGATTCCGGCCGCCACGGCGAGATAGTTGAAAAGGGAGAACCGCGCCGGGCCGATGGCCGCGACCAGCAGGAAGAACAGCCAGAACACGACGCAATTGATCCCGACCGACAGCAGCAGCGGTGCGAGCTGCGCGCTCCCCGTCGCCGCCGGCCAGAAGGCCGCCCCGGTGGCGAGGGCGACGATGGCGGCGATGAGCCCGCCGCCAAGCAGCGTTCCCGCGGCCATGGCCAGGGCCGGCGTGGCGGGCGGGCGCAGCCAGACGGCGCAGTTGTTGGCGAACGCGAACATGGTGGGCGCCAGAAGCGCGAGCAGGAACCAGCCGGCGCCGCCTTCTTCCAGCACGCCGCTGTCCGGCCAGACGATCAGCACGATGCCCGCGGTGCCGAGCAGCATGCCGAAGAGCACGCGCCGCTCGAAGCGCTCCGAACCTGTCAGCGCTGCGATCGCCAGCGTCAGGATCGGCGAGAGGCACAGCACCAGCGTCAATGTCGAGGCTGGAAGGTGCTGCGCCGCCGCCACCAGGATGCCGACGGGCAGGCCGATCGCCAGCCCGCCGATGACGAGATCGGCCGCGAGCGCGCGCCGCGCCAGCGACAGCCGCACGCCCCGCAGGGCGCAAAGCAAGGCGAGGGCGATGCCGGCGAGCAGCGCCGGCATCAGCGCGAAGGCCAAGGCCGGCCAGCCCGCTTCGGAGGCCAGCCGGTTCACCGGAAAGGTGCCGCCGTAGAGGACGGCGGCCGTCAGCAGCAGCAGGACGGCGCGGGTCCGCGACATCGCCTAGGCGCCGCCGCGCAACCTGGCGGTTTCGGGGGCGTCCAGGGCGTGCACGCCGGGCTCTCCGGTTTCCGCCAGCGCCACGCGGTAGACGTCGCGGGCGACCTCCGTGCTGAGCCACCCCCGATTGACCGCGCGCACGACGCGCTCCGGCTCGCGCTTCAGCGGCTCGCCGTAGCCGCCGCCGCCGCAGGCGGTGAAGGCGATCCGGCTGCCCGCCGGGATGACTTCTTCGGAGAAGGCCGCCAGCACCGTCTCGCTGCCATCCGCATCGAGGCGCTTCGAATAGCTCGCCTTGGCCGTCGTGCCGCCGAGGACACCGCGGGGCGGGTTGGAGGTGCCGTCGGCGGCGTAGATGATCGTCATGTCGTGGTCGAGCGGATAGAAGACGCCCCCCATTCCGGGCGCGCCCTCGTACTCGCCGAGGCCCTGGCTGTCGCGCATCACCCCGCGGCGCTCGATGACGATCGGATACATCGACTCGTCGACCTCGACGGAATCGAGCTGGATGAGCCCAGCGTTGGCCGGGCCGCAATAGGTCAGCCAGCCGTCGTAGCCGTGGTTGGCTCCGCCGCCGCCGTAGCCGACGAAGATCTGGTTGACGTAGCCCTTGCCGCGCTTGAACGGGTCGGAGCCCGAGATCACCCCGACACCGGCCGGCAGATGCGAGGCGCCTTCCGCCTGACCGTAGGGCGCGCCCATGCGGGAGAACACGGCGTTGCCGGCGATCATCAGGCGGTCATTGACGTTCGTCGTTGCGACCGAGGTGCCGACCGGATAGCGCGGCGCACCGATGGCGCAGCCCTCGCGGAGCAGCACCTTGATCTGGGACTTCGAACCCTCGTTGTGCGGGATCGTCTCGTCGAGATTGTTGAAGATGCCGATGCGGCATGAGCCCGTGCAGGTGTTGGCCGAGAGGTTTAGCCCACCCGGGACGTTGTCGATGTTGTCGCGCACGTCGACGACGATCTCGCCGGCGGCGGGATCGACGGTCACCATCACATGCACCGGAATGCCGTCATTCGCGACACCCGGCACCGGATCGTGGGTCGTCGTGTATTCGTAGGTTCCGGCAGGCAGCTTGGCGATGGCGGCCTTGGCGCAGCGGCGGCCGTAGTCGAACCAGTCCTCGACGAAGTCGATGACGGTATCGCGGCCGTAGCGTCCGATCAGGTCGATGATGCGTCGCTCGGCCGTGCGGCACGCGCCGCTCTGCGCCGCGACGTCGCCGAGCCAGAGATCGGGGACGCGGTTGCGCATCGAGCCGATGCGCAGGATGTCCTTCTTCTCCTTGTAGTTCTCGGCGAGGCGCACGCACGGGAAGTGCATTCCTTCCTCGAAGATCGTCTTGGCGAAGGGCAGATAGGTGGAGGGCGCCGGAGCGCCGGTATCGGCGTGGTGCGACAGCGCCACCACCCAGAAGAGCGGCTCGCCTTCGTAGAACACCGGCATCGCCATGATCAGATCGGCGTGATGCGTGCCGCCGGTGAACGGGCAGTTGTTGATGTAGATGTCGCCCTGCTTGATGTCGTCGAACAGCTCCGTGAGCGGCCGGGTGGCCATGTCCATCGACATCACGTGGATCGGCAGGGCGTCCTCGACGGAGACCAACTGGTGATCGTAGGTCAGGATGGCACAGCTGAAATCACGGGCATTCTTGATGACGGCCGAGCGGCTCGCCCGCATGACGACGAGGGTCATCTCGCGGACGATCGCCTCGAAGCGGCTCTTCAGCACCGACATCAGAAACGGATCGATGCGGCGGCCGGCGGCGTCGACGGCTGTGGAAGCGGCGGTATGGGCCATGGTCGGTCTCCCTCTGCCGCGTCAGGCGACGGTGACGTTGATGTTGCCGAAGGTGTCCAGCGAACCGTCGTGCCCGCGCTTGAGGAAGGCGGTGAAGGTCGGGGCTTCGATCAGGCAGGGGCCGTGCAGTTTGGCCCCCTCGCCGAGGGCCGATAGCTCATACACCGGCACCTCGATCATGCTTCGCGCCGGCTGGTCATAGACGCGCCGGGTGGCCTTCGGCGTCACCGGCCCCGCCTGCGGCGGCAGGGTGTTGCGCCGCCACGTCTCCTGGCCGCTGCGCTTGCCGATGGCGCGAAGCTTCCAGGCGGTGAATTCCACCACGTCGCCGTCGATGCGGATCGAGTAGATCCGTTCGTGCATCCGATGGAAGGCCTCGACCAGCATCGAGAGGTCGTCGGCCGACAGCGGCCCGTCGCCGAGCTCGAACGGCACCTCGATCTCGAAGGACTGGAACTCGTAGCGCCCCATGTAGGAGAGCTCGAACTGGCGGTTATCGGGCGCCACGCCGGCGTCGGCGAGGAAGCCGTCGCCGGCCTTCCGCAACTGCGCGAGCAGGGCGTTGACGCCGTCGAGATCGAAGTCGACGTGGGAGGTCAGGAGAACGCCGCTCTTCTCGTTGCGGATGTCCGAGATCAAGCCGCCGAAGGCACTGAGGCCGGCCATGAAGCGCGGGACCATGTAGCGTTTGAGGCCGAGCACGTCGGCCATCTCGGCGATGTGGATCGCCGTCGCGCCGCCGCCGCACACGAACAGGCTGTCACGCGGGTTGATGCCTTCGCGGACCGTGATCTCCTCGATCGCGGCGACCATGTTGTGGTTGGAGGTGGTGTAGATCGCGTAGGCCGCCTCCTCGAGGCCGACACCCAGGGCCGTTGCGATCTCGCCGACAGCCTTTTCAGCGAGTTGGCGGTGGAGCTTCATCTTGCCCCCGAGAAAGTAGTCGGGATCGACGAGCCCCAGGACGACATTCGCGTCGGTGACCGTCGGCCGCTCCCCTCCGGCCCCGTAGCAGGCCGGTCCCGGTCGCGCGCCGGCTGATTGCGGACCAACCTTCAGCAGACCTCCGGCGTCGACATGGGCGATTGATCCGCCACCCGCACCGACCGAGCGCACGTCGACCTTGGGGATGCCCAGGGAGTCGTCGTGGATCATGCTGTCGGGCGTGATGATGATCTGGTGGTCGCGCAGGGCGGACACGTCGAAGGTCGTGCCGCCCATGTCGCCGACGATGATGTCGGGCTCGTCCGACAGGGCGAGGGCCGCCATCGGTGCCAGCGTCGGCCCCGACATCACCGAATAGATCGGCTTCTTGAGCATCTCGGGAAGCGGCATCATCCCGCCGACGCAGTTCGCGAGCAGCAGGTCGCCCGTGAAGCCGGCCTCGTCGAGGGCGGACTGCAGCCGGCCGATATAACGCGACACGATCGGGTGGATGGACGCGTCGATCGCGGTGGCGATGATGCGCTGATACTCGCGCGGCATCGGGTTGATTTCGTGCGAGAGGGTGATCGGGATATCCGGCAGTTCCTCTGCCAGAAGCTCGCCCACCCGCACCTCGTGGGCCGGATTGACCACGGACCACAGAAGGCCGACCGCCACCGCCTCGACCCCCAGCGTGCGGAAGGCGCCCGCGGCGCTTCGCACAGCGTCCTCATCGAGGGCGACGAGCTCCCGTCCCCGCGCGTCGATCCGCCCGGCGACACCGCGCGTCAGGTGGCGCGGCACGTACGGATCGGGGTAGTTGAGCTTCCACTGGAAGGCACCTTTGCGCGGGCCCTGCCGGAGCAGCAGCACGTCCTCGTGCCCCTCGTTGAGGATCAGCCCGACCTTGACGGTCTTCTTCTCCACCAGCGCATTCGTCGACACCGTCGACCCGTGCACGATCAGCTCGATCTGTTTCAGGAAGTCGTCCGCAGTCAGCCCGTGCCCCTCGGCCGCGGCGTGCAGGACGTTGATGAAGCCCTTCTCGAACTCGCCCGGTGTGGTCGGCGACTTGAAGATGGAGATCACGCCCCCGCTGTCGGAAACGAGGCAGTCGGTGAACGTCCCGCCGATGTCGATGCAGACCTGATATCCCATTGGCACTAATTCCAGTTGTTCGATCAGCGGCGGAAGGTGTCGCGACTGAGGATGAGGCTGATGACGATGATGGCGCCGAGGCAGATCTGCTGGAGATAGCCGTCGAGCTGGATGAGGTTCATTCCGTTCGACAGAACCGTGACGAAGATGGCGCCGAGGAGAGCCGACCCGACGCCGCCTTCGCCACCCGACAGCTTGGCGCCCCCGACGACCGCGGCCGCGATCGCCTCCAGCGTGAGATTGCCGCCGAGGTTCGGCTCTCCCGAGCCGGTGCGTGCGGTGAGCAGCAAGGCGCCGGTGGCGGTGACCAGCGAGCAGAGGGTGTAGGCGATGGCCAGGCCGGCGAAGGTGTTGATGCCGGCTGCCACTGCCGCCCGAGGGTTGGCGCCAATGATGTAGAAGCCGCGGCCGATCCGCGTCACGGTGAGGAGAAACCAGCCGCCGAGGAAGAGCAGCGCCGCGATCCACACAGGGGCGGGCAAGCCGAGGAACGCGCCCTGCGCGAAGGTCTGCGTGAAGGCGGGTGGTAGCCCCGAGACCGGGAAGCCGCCGCTCACCGTCGAGGCCAGCGCCAGCACGATGTTTGCCATGCCGAGCGTGGTGACCAACGGGTTCAGCCCGATGCCGCCGATCAGGAGCCCGTTCGTCACGCCGACCAACAGGCCCACGCCGAGCCCGGTCATGATGCCGACCAGCGGTGACCCGGTCGCAACCATCGCCATCGCGGACAGCACGCTGACCAGCGACACGGTGAAGCCCAGCGACAGGTCGAATCCGCGGGTCAGGATGACGATGCATTGGGCGAGCGCGAAGACGGCGAGATAGCTGCTCTGGATGGCGACGTTTCGCAGGTTCGCACCGGAGACGACGCGCGGCTCGAAGGCGGCGAAGGCCAGCAGCATGACGACGATGCCCAGCGGCAGGCGCCAGGGGCCGAGACGTTGCAGAACCAGTCGCATCGCGACGATCGGGGAGGTCGCCGCGGTCATTGGGTGCGATTCCGCATGAACAGGCGCTCCATGCCGAGAGCGAGGATGAGGACCACCCCCAGCACCAGCGTCTGTAGCTTGCTGTCGAACTGAAGCAGGTTCATCGCGTTGGCGATCACTGTCAGGAACAGCGCCGAGACGGCGACCAGGCCCGCCCGTCCCACGCCTCCGCGCAGCGAAACGCCTCCGATCACAGCGGCCGCGATGGTCTCCAGCGCCAGCGTCGCTCCGATGGTCGCTTGTCCCGAGCCGATCCGCGCCGTCATCAGAAAGCCGGTGAAGGCGGCGAGCACGCCGGCCAAGCCATAGGTGATGAACAGCACGCGCCGTGTCGCCACCCCCGACAGCCGGGCCCCGCGCTCGTCGCTGCCGACGGCGTAGATGTGCCGACCCAGCACCGTGAAGCGCTGCATCACGATGCACAGCACGAGCACGGTCAGAGCGATCAGCAGGATGACGGGAATGCCCGCGATCTGGCCGCGCCCGACGCCGGAGATGAAGCTCTCCGCCACGCCGTAGATCGGGATGCCCTGCGTGTAGTAGAGCGCAACGCCCGTCAGAGCCGACATCACCGCGAGCGTCACCATGAAGGGCGACAGCGCGAAGCCGGCGATGAGCACGGCATTCAGCATTCCGACACCGAGCCCGACGGCGACGACGACAGCCAGCGCGGCCAGGATGGACACACCCTCGGCGCCGGGGAGTGCGGCCAGCACGGCCCCCATCGTCAGGGCGCTGACGACCGATCCGACCGCGGCGACGACGCCCACCGACAGATCGAAGCCTCCTGCCGTCATCACCAGCATCTGCGCCATTGCCGGGATCAGCAGAAACGAGAAATTGCGACCGAGGTTGATCAGGTTCAGCCGGTTCAGGAACCGAGGCTCGGCAAGCGCCGTGCAGACAACCGCCACAATCAGAAGGGCGAGAACGATCCCGCCATTCATCAGAAAGGCTTCGAAGCGCCCACGCCGCCGGTCCGCAGGCGTCGCCGGCTCGCTGTGGACCGGGGCCGACACACTCATCGCAATCCTCGGCATCAATGGCTGAAGTAGTGCGACAGGACGGCGGCTTCGGTTCTGCCTTCACCGGTGATTTCGGAGACGATGCGGCCCTCGGCCATGACGTATATGCGGCTCGCGAGGTGCAGCAATTCAGGAAGCTCGGAACTGGACAGGATCACTGCGGCACCACCCTCCACGAGGCGTTTGATCAGGGAATAGACGTCGGCCTTGGCGTTGACGTCGATGCCGACGGTCGGCTCGTCGAACAGGTAGACGTCGAAGGGCCTCATCAAGCCGCGTGCCAACATCACCTTCTGCTGGTTGCCGCCCGAGAAGGAGAGCACCCGCCGCTCCGGCGCCATCGGCTTCAGACCGAGGTCCTCGAGCGGTGCGCGGATGACCCGCGGCTCGTCCCAGGAGCGCAGGAACGGTCCCGAGGTGATGGCCGGCTCGTCCAGCGTCGCCATCGTGACGTTCTCCCGCACCGGTCGCACCAGCGCGAGCCCCTCGGCGGCGCGGTCGCCCGGGAAATAGCAGAGGCGCTCGTGCAGCATCCGCGCCGGGCTCGGATGAGTGATGTGGCGCCCGGATAGGACGATCTCGCCGTCGCTGAGCGGCTCCAGCCCGAAGATCGCCCGGCACAGTTCGCTCCGACCGCACCCGACGAGCCCGGCGAGCCCCACCACCTCGCCGGCGTGCAGATTGATCGAAGCGTCGCGCACCGATCCGGAGCTGGTGGTCAGATGCGAGACCCGCAGCCGCTCCGGGCCTGGTTCGGCGTCGATCTCCGGGAACAGCTTGTCCACCGGCACGCCGACCATCATCTCGATCAGTTGCGCGTTGGTGACGTCGCCGGTGCGCACGGTGGCGACGAGCCGTCCGCCCCGCAGCACGGTCACCCGGTCGGCGAGTGCCCGAATTTCACTCATGCGGTGCGAGACGTAGATGATGCCGACGCCGCGGGCCTTCAGCCTCGCCATCGCCTCGAACAGTTTCTCCGCCTCGCCGTCCGTCAGCGAGGCCGTCGGCTCGTCGAGGATCAGCACGTCCGACCCGATGCAGAGAGCTTTGGCGATCTCGACCATCTGCTTCTGGGCGCGGCTGAGGCTCGCGACCTTGGCATCGAGCGGCACATGAAAGCCGAACTCGTCGAGAAGCCGCCGGGCAGCGGCGCGCATCTTCCCCTGGCGCAGGAACGGCCCGATCCGCTCTTCCCGACCGAGAAACAGGCTTTCGGCCACCGTCAGGTCGGGTGGCAGCGAGAATTCCTGGAAGACCGCGGCGATTCCGAGCTCGCGGGATGCATGCGGGTCGAGTGTGCCGACCTCGCGGCCCTTGAAGACCATCCGCCCGCCACTGCGGGCATATGTGCCGATGATGAGATTGATCAGAGTGGACTTGCCGGCACCGTTCTCACCCAGGAGAGCGTGGACCTCGCCGGGCTCCAGCGTGAAATCCACGTTGTCGAGAACGACCACGTGGTTGAACGCCTTCGAGAAGCCCGTGATGGCCAGCATGCCCGGTATCCCTCGCACCTCTAGCGCCTCCGGACGCGCCGACGACGCGCGTCCGGAGGCCGACCTTGGCCGGCCGATGGCTTCACTCGGCGGAGAAGACGGGCTGGAAGCCGTCCGGTGCGAAGATCTGCGTGGTGTCGATGCTGTCGACGTTGTCCTTGCTGACGATGCCGGGAGCGACCAGCAGGATGGTCTCGTGCTCCTTCTTCTCGAGCGCGCGGACGGCGAGGTCGACGCCGATGCGGCCCATGATGACCGGATATTCGGTGGAGAAGGCGAGCACCTTGCCGTCCTTCACCGAGCCCAGCATCGTCTGGTTCTCGTACGAGGAGATGATGGTGATGTCGTCTCGTCCCGCGTCTGCCACGGCGCCGATCGCTGCTTCCGCCGTCGGCGCACCGCCCCAGATCACCGTCATGTCGGGATAGGTCTGGAGGGCGTCCTCGACCAGCCGCAGCTGTGCCGGAACCGAGGCCTCGCCGTAGATCTCCGCGAGCAGCTTGACGTTGCCGGTGGCCGTGGAGTCACGGAAGCCGGACATGTAGGTCTCCGCCCAGCCGGACCCCTGCGGTCCCGGGAAGCCGGCCGCAGCGCCGCCCTTGTCGCCGAGGTAGGCCTTGACGAACTCGCCGGTCTCGAAGCCCTTGGCGTGGAAGTCGGGCGTGATGCGGGCGGTGATCGGCGTCTCCAGGACAGGGTTGGCGACGGCGATGTTGACAACGCCCTTCGCCATTCCCTCGTTGATCTTGGCGGCGAGGCCGGCTTCCGAGATCGCTCCGATCAGGATGGCGTCGGCCCCGGCTGCGAGGCAGTCGTCGTACTGGGAAATCTGCTTGGGAAGGTTCGAGTAGCCGCCGGCCTGCAGCAGCGTGAACTTCACGCCGAGACGCTTCGCCTCTTCGGCGATGCCGTAGTTCACCGAGAGCCAGTAGCTGTCCTGCAGATGCGGGAACAGGACACACAGGTTCCAGGGCTTCTCCGCCTTCTCGAGCGGCACGTAGTCGAGCGTCTCGACCTTGCCGAGGTCGCCGCCCTTGGCGGCCGCGATCGAGAAGGGCCACCAGTCGTCGGCCGAAGCAGCCGAGACCGAGGCCGTCAGAACCGTGAAGGCGAGAAGCGCTTTGGTCACGTGCATCGTCGTTCTCCTGGATGGAAGGGGAAGGCTGCTCGGGCTTCAGGTGCCGGGATCGACCGGTCAGCCGGTCCGGCCTGCGCGGAGGTGAGGGCGAGCGAGCACCGTCGCGCCCGTCGACGGATTTTCTGTTGGACGCGGTGACTGGACGAAAGGCCGGGGCGGGGCGTTCCGGCACGTCGGAAGCAAGACGCTGCCGCCCACGGGTTCGCGACGAGAAGGCGCCGGCGGTGGCCTGCAACTTCACGGCCATCGGTGGGGCCACAAAGCCCTCCAGCCTCGACATTGCAACCTTCCCCGCGGCCGTCGCCGTCGCTACCCCGGTGGCATCATGCAACTTATAAAATGGTAGTCAACGGGGGTCGGGGCGGGTCGGCTGGTGCTCCAGCTGCCCCCGGTCGCCGCTTATTGGACGGTGAGTTCTGCCTGTTCCTGCAGAAAGCGTATGAAATCGACGCCACCGGCGATGATATCGCCACGAATAGCATCTCTCGCGCCGGCGCCGTCGCCAGCTTCGATGCACTCGATGACCCGCCGGTGCGCTTCAGCGCCGTAGTATGTGCGCTTGCCGTTGAGAAAGAAGATCGTCAGCATGGGGCCCATCGAGGTCCACAAGCTTTCGATATGACTGACCAGCATGGACAAGCGGGACATGCCGTAGACAGCGAAGTGGAATTCCCGGTTCAGGCGAAAAGCTTCTTCTGGCAGGTCTTCCTTGTCGGCGGCCGTATAGAGGGGGTGGATCTCGTAGAGGCGCGAAATGTCGTCGGCCGTGGCGCGCTCGGCGGCGACCTGAGCCGCCAGACCCTCGAGCTCCAGCCTCATCAGCCGGACCTCCATGTAGCGCTCGATCGTCATCGGCGGCACGATGGCGAAGCGCCCGGAGCGCAGCTGCAGGCCGCCCTCGCTGACGAGCCGCATGCAGGCCTCTCGCACGGGCGTGATCGACGTCCCCAGCTGATCGGCGAGGTCCTGCATCACCAGCCGCTGCCCGGGGCTGAAATGGCCGTTGATCAGGCCCTCGCGCAGGACGGAGTAGGCCCGCTGGGAAAGGCTGCCCTGGGCGATCGACGCGATGCTGCGGCCTTCCTTCTCCATCGGGTCCCTTTCCCTTGTTCCCGCGGCCGCCGATGCAGCCGAGCCGCGCCGAGGGCGAGGTCTATCCGAAGCAATGCCCGTGCGCCTCGTGGGCGGTCAAGTCGACGGAGATGGCCGACCTGCGGCACCGATGTCCGCCGACAGAGCGCCGGCGAAGCCGGCGGCAGATCCCGTGCAGCACACCGGCCGTTTCACGTCCGCAGTTTCAAGCAGCCAGCGCCATGGAACACCGTGGCCGACACCGCCCGTCGATTGCGTCCCGGGAATTGTCGGAGCGGGCCGGAACCAACGTGCCGCGCGGCCTGTTGTGCAAAACCGGCGTGACGCAAGGGGGCCGCGAGGGCGGGGCGCTGACATGGTGATGCCGAAAGAAGTCAGGCACTCGGAGCCGCTTGGCCGCGCCGGGGCGCCGCCGGTGCTCGCGCCCCTGACGGCCTCGTCGATGGGTGGCGGCAAGGCCCTCGGCATCGTCGCCGTGGTGGCCGCGCTGTTCTTCGGTCGCGACGTGCTGCTCCCGCTCGCCATCGCCGTTCTGCTGACGTTCGCGCTCGCGCCGGTCGTGGCGTGGCTGCGCAAGCTGTACGTGCCGAGAGTAGCCGCGGTGATCGCGGTCGTCATCGCCGCGTTCGCCGCCATCGTCTTGTTCGGCCTCGTCGTTGCCGGGCAGCTCAGCAGTCTCGCCCAGAACCTCCCGCAATATCAGAGCAACATCGAGACGAAGGTTCAGACGATCCGTGACGCCAATGTCGGTGGCCGGGTGTTCGACCGCGTATCGGCACTGCTGGAGCGCCTGGGGCGCGAGATCCAAACGGACGACGAGGGCACCGATACCGGCGCAGTCCCCTCCGATCGTGATCCGATGCGGCCGCTGCCCGTCCGCGTCATCGAGCCTTCCGCTCAGCCGCTGCAGGTCCTGCAGACACTCGTCGGCCCGCTCATCGAGCCGCTCGCCACCGGCGGCATCATCATCGTCGTGGTGATCTTCATGCTGATGAAGCGGGAGGATCTGCGCGACCGCTTCATCCGCCTCGTCGGCGCCGGCGACCTGCACCGCACCACCGCCGCCATCCAGGATGCGGGCAAGCGGGTCGGCCAGTACTTGCTGATGCAGCTCGTCGTCAACGTCACCTATGCCATTCCGGTCGGCATCGGGCTTTGGCTGATCGGTGTGCCGAACGCCCTGCTCTGGGCGTTGCTGGCGCTGGTGTTGCGGTTCGTCCCCTACATCGGCCCGGTCATCGCGACGATCTTCCCGCTGGCGCTGGCGCTGGCCGTCGATCCGGGCTGGACCATGCTGCTGTGGACCGCGGCGCTGTTCATCGTCCTGGAACTCGTCAGCAACAACGTCGTCGAGCCGTGGCTCTATGGCTCGCGGACGGGGCTGTCGCCGCTGGCGATCATCGTCTCGGCGATCTTCTGGACATGGCTCTGGGGGCCGCTCGGCCTGCTCCTCTCGACGCCGCTGACGGTCTGCCTCGTGGTCCTCGGGCGGCACGTCCCACAGTTCGAGTTCCTCGACGTGCTGCTCGGCAACGAACCGGTCCTGGAGCCGCATCAGCAGCTCTACCAGCGCCTGCTAGCCGGCGATCCCGACGAGGCGACGGACCGGGCCGAGGCGTTCCTGGTGGACCAGCCGCTCTCGACATTCTACGCGACCGTCGCCATTCCGGCGCTGGCCCTGGGCGAGTCCGACCGCTCGCGCGGCGTCCTCACCGAGGACCGCCGGCGCCGCGTCGCCGAGTGTGCGACGGACCTCGTCGACAATCTCGAGGAATACGCCGTCGCCGAGGTGGGCGAGGTTTCCGCTGCGGCGCCGACGGTGGCCGGCGGGGCGGCATCGGCCGAGGCCGACGTGGTCACCGGAGACACTGCGAGGCGGCGGCGTGGGGCGGGCAGGGTGGTGCTGTGCGCAGGCGGGCGCGGCGAACTCGACGATGCCGCCTCCCTCATGCTCGCGCAGGTGCTGGCGGAGGAGGGGGCGACCGTGCGCAGCGTCATCCACCGTGCCCTCGAGAGCGCGCGCCTCGGCAGCCTCGACCTCGAGGGAGTGGATTGCGTCGTCATCGGCTTTCTCAACGCATCGTCTGAGACACATGCGCGCTACATGGTGCGCCGGCTGAAGCGCTTGCGCCGCGGGCTGCGCGTCGGCGTGGTGTTCTGGACCGGAGTCGACAACGCCATCGAGGACGTCAAGCGGAGCGCCGCGATCGGTTGCGATTTCGTGGCGCATTCGATGACCGATGCGGTGGCCGGCGCGCTCGTGACCGAGGTAGCTGCGACCCGGGTATCGGACCCCTCGCTCGACGCGCCTGCAGGGTCCCGACAGACGGTAGCGGGCTGAGGACGTCGCAGCTGCCGCCCCCCGGCCGTCGGCGGCCGGCTCAGGCGCCCTCGCCGATCAGGAGTGGCAGGAGGAGCGCGAACAGTTCGCCCTGCGAGCTGATCCGGCAGCGCGCATAGGTCTGCCGGCGGAACACCTTCACCGTCTGCGCCGAAACGCCGAGGCGCAGGCCGATCGACACGGAAGAGTGGCCCTGCAGGATGAGCAGCGCCACCTGCGCCTGGCGCCGTGACAGGCGGATCGCGTGGCTCTCGGCAAGGACGCGGCGCAGCCTCTCGGCCGGCTCGTCGGCTTCCGGCACCGTCGGTTCGGCACCGGACGCGGGCGCCGCTGCGAAGTCGCGCAGATGCCGGTCGGTGAGCGCGGTCACCACCGGCGCGATCCGCACCGCGATCTCGCGCGCATCCGTGCCGAACGGGCGCGGTGACGACGCGTCCCGGCCGAGGCAGATGTTCAGCGTACTGTCGTCATCGGGATAGCTGACGAAGGTGAGCTCGTCGACGAGCGTCGTCTGCCGGTAATAGTCCAGATAGTACTGGCTGCGCTGAAACTGGTCCGGTGCGATATCGAGGAGGCGATAGGCACCCGGCGAGACGCGATTGATATGGAGGTCGTGATAGGGGTCGAGCAGATAGGCGCCCGGGGTATAGACGCGGTAGAGATCCTTGAAGACGATGGGGTCATCGGCCTGCGAATAGAGGATGCGCGGCGTCTCCGACCGTCGATAGACGATGAAGACCACGTTGTTGCAGACGATGCTGCGGCGCAGGAAGCGGGCGAGCGACGCCTCGAAGCCCAGGCTGCCGGCGAGCCCGATCGTTTCCGCCAGTGCGACTTCGGCCGTGTTCGGCAGTCCGTCCAATCATACCCCCTTGGGGTTATATACCCCTGCCGTCGGCCAGTTTTACCGTGAAATCCGGAAGGCAGGGGTATGATGTTCCGTGCGGGCAGGGTGCCCCGGGCATCGGCGGGAGCGCAATGCGGCAAGCCATCGGCATCGATCGGGTCGTCAAGCGCTACGGCGCCTTCGAGGCGCTGAAGGGCGTATCGCTGTCGATCGCCGACAATGAGTTCTTCACGCTGCTCGGCCCCTCCGGCTGCGGCAAGACCACCCTCCTGCGCACGATCGCCGGCTTCGAGGACGTGACGGCCGGCGAGATCACGCTCTATGGCGCGAACATCGCCACGCTGCCGCCGGAGAAGCGGCCGATCAACACCGTCTTCCAGCAGTACGCGCTGTTTCCCCACATGACGGTGCGCGACAACGTCGCCTTCGGCCTCCGGATGCAGGGCGTTCCGATCGCCAATCGGCAGGCACGGGCGGCGGAGATGCTCGAGCTCGTGCACCTCAGCGAACTGGCGGATCGGCTGCCGACGCAGCTTTCCGGCGGCCAGCAGCAGCGCGTCGCGCTCGCCCGCGCGCTCGCACCGCAGCCGCGCGTGCTGCTCCTCGACGAGCCGCTGTCGGCGCTGGACCTGAAGCTCCGACAGGCGATGCGCGTGGAGCTCAAGCAACTGCAGGAGACGACCGGCATCACCTTCGTGTTCGTGACGCACGATCAGGAGGAGGCGCTCGCGATGTCCGATCGTATCGCGGTGATGTCGAACGGGCAGGTGCAGCAGGTCGGCGATCCGCGGACGATCTACGAGGCGCCGGTCAATCGCTTCGTCGCCGACTTCATCGGCGAGACGAACGTCCTGCCGGTGATGGTGGACGCCATCGCGAGCGGGCAAGCGCGGGTGACGCTGCCGGGCGGGCGGACCGTCACCACCGACGCGCCGGAGGGGCTGGCACCGGGCGCCCACCACGTCTCGATCCGTCCCGAACGTCTGTCGCTCGCCACCACCGACGCCGACCTCACCGTGCGCGTCGAGCGGGTGATCTATCTCGGCACCGACCTGCAGCTCCTGGCGCGGCTCGCCGACGGCACTCCCATCGTCACGCGGCTGCAGAATTCGAGCCGCAACGAACTGCCGCCAGCCGGTGCCGAAATCGGTCTGCACGTGGAGGCGGGCGCCGCGCGCCTGCTCCTCGACTGATGGCGGCGGCCCCCGACACCTCCGGCTCGGTGGCGACGGGATGGCGGGCGCTCGCCCTTCCGCTGCTGCTGCCGACGTGGATCGTCATCGGCACCTTCCTGCTCGTGCCGGTGGCGCTGATGGGCGTCTATTCGGTCCTCACCAAGGACTTCCGCGGCGGCGTCGTCTGGGAGTTCAGTCTCGCCGCCTACGACCAGTTCTTCGTCGCCCGTGGCCTGTTCGGCGACGAGCCGCCGACGATCGAATGGACCTATATCGGCATCTTCTGGCGCTCGATCTGGCAGGCGGGGCTGGCGACGCTGCTCTGCCTGGTGATCGGCTTCCCGACCGCATGGTTCATCGCCACCCGCAGCCCCCGCCACCGGGCGGTCTGGGTGTTCCTGATCACGGTGCCCTACTGGGTGAACCTGCTCATCCGCACCGTGTCGCTGCGCTTCCTGCTGCGTGACCAGGGCCCGTTCAACGAGGCGCTGATGGCCATCGGCGTGATCGATGCGCCGCTGCGCATCATCAACACCGACGTCGCCGTGCAACTCGGCCTCTTCTACAGCTACCTGCCGTTCATGGTGCTGCCGATCTACGCGGCGGTGGAGCGCTACAACTTCACCCTGTCGGAGGCGGCGCGCGACCTCTATGCCGGCCCGTGGACGACGCTGCGCGAGATCGTCCTGCCGGTGGTGAAGCCGGGCATCGTCGCCGGCTGCATCCTCGTCTTCGTGCCCTCGCTCGGCGCCTTCCTGGCGCCGGACCTGCTCGGCGGCGCCAAGACCTACATGATCGGCTCGCTGATCGACGAGCAGTTCCGCGGCAGCATGGGGAACTGGCCGTTCGGCGCCGCGGCCGCGATGATCCTGCTGACGCTCGTGCTTCTCGTCCTCCTGTGGCAGGCGCGGGCGGCCGGGCGGGAGCAGCGCTGATGGCCGCCCGCACCGACATGCGCCGCTACGCGGGCTTCGGGCTGACGACCGCGCTCTGCCTGACGATCCTCTACGTGCCGCTCGTCGTGGTGGCGGTCTATTCCTTCAACGACGGCCGCTCGATCACCAACTGGCAGGGCTTTTCGCTGCGATGGTACGCCGACGTCTTCATCGGCCCGGAAGCACCCGTCTTCCGGGCGGCGGCCTGGAACTCGATCTCCATCGCAGCCCTCGCCTCCACCGCGGCGACGCTGATCGCCCTGGCGGCGGCGGTCGCGATGACGCGGGGCGGGCGCTTTCGCGGGCGCCAGGCCTCATTCGCGCTGATCAGCCTGCCGCTGATGGTGCCGGAGATCGTCACCGCGGTGGCGACGCTCGTGTTCTTCACCGCGATCGGCGTCACCACCGGCTACGGCACCATCCTCATCGCCCACATCACCTTCTGCATTCCCTTCGCCTACCTGCCGATCACCGCCCGCATGCGGGGGATCGACGAGAGCTACGAGCTCGCCGCCCGCGACCTCTACGCGACCCGCTGGCGGGCGTTCCGGCTGATCCTGCTGCCGCTGATGATGCCGGGCGTGATCTCCGGCTGGCTGCTCGCCTTCATCATCAGCCTCGACGACTTCATCATCACCAACTTCGTCAAGGGCGCCGGCATGGAGACCCTGCCGACGGCGATCTTCGGGTCGGTGAAGCAGGGCATCAAGCCGAACATCATGGCGATCTCGACCCTGATGCTGGCGGTTTCCATCGCCTTCGTCACGCTCAGCTATCTCGCCAACCGCGTCGGGCAGAAGACCCGTTGATCCAGAGGAGAATGAAGATGAAGAAATCGCTGCTCGCCACGGCCCTCCTGGCCACCACGCTCATCGCCTCGCCGGCCTTCGCCGACGGTGAGCTGAAGATCTACAACTTCTTCGAATACATGCCGCAGGAGCTCCTCGACAAGTTCCAGAAGGAGACCGGCGTCACCGTCACGATGGACACCTACGATTCCAACGAGGCGATGCTGGCGAGCCTGAAGGCCGGCAAGCTCGGCCAGTACGACGTGGCGATGCCGGGCGACTACATGGTCAAGATCATGTCGGACCAGGGCCTGCTCGACAGCTTCAAGCCCGAGGAGCTGTCGAACTTCGCCAACATCCAGGCGGAATGGGCGGACGTCCCGTTCGATCCCGGCCGCACCCACTCGATCCCCTATCAGTGGGGCTCCACGAGCTTCTCGGTGAACCGCGACGTCTACAAGGGCGACATCGGCACTCTCGCGATCATCTTCGACCCGCCGGAGGAGCTGAAGGGCCGCATCAACGTCCTCGACAGCCAGGGCGAGGTGCTCGCCCTCGGCTCGATGTATCTCGGCATCCCGCAGTGCACCACCGACCGCGAGCAGCTGAAGGCGCTCAACGACATGCTCCTGAAGGCGAAGCCCTCCTGGGCCTCGTTCGGCTCGGACACGGCCAAGGACGTTCTGGTCTCCGGCGATGCGGCGGCCGGCATGATCTACAACGGCTTCTCCGCGAAGGCCCGTGCCGAAGGCGCCAACATCGAATACGCCTATCCGAAGGAGGGCGCCGTCGTCTGGATGGACAACGTCGTGCTCTTGAAGGACGCGCCGAACCGCGCGAACGCGCTGAAGTTCATGGACTTCCTGCTCGTGCCGGAGAACGCCGCCACGCTCACCAACTACGCCGCCTACATCTCCGGCGTGAAGGGCACAGAGCCGTTCCTCGACGACGCCATCAAGAACAGCCCGGAGAACAACCCGCCGGCGGGGATCAAGTTCGACTTCGTCCAGGCCTGCGACCAGGACACCCAGAAGCTCTACGACGCGATCTGGACCAACCTGAAGAAGTAACGTCCGCGAACGAGCAGGACCGGGAAGAAGAAGCACGCCCATGCGCATCGCCGTCGTGCAGGATCCGTCGCCCGCAGGGGCGACGGACAGGGCCCTTGCGTCCCTGCGCTCGTCGCTTGAGGCGGCGGCGGCGGGCGGGGCGCGGGTCGCCGTGTTCCCGGAGCTCTTCCTGCCGGGCTACAACGTGCCT